>MDTB01176148.1_pt1 | contig 10966 bp, 5 predicted proteins | sample 811161 | NCBI WGS metagenome assembly MDTB01 (sample SAMN05326650, study PRJNA326480) | marine metagenome | isolation source: seawater | place: Mediterranean Sea | collected 2009 | reverse complement strand
TGATTTAGACTGAGAATAATTAATGCGCATATTTATTACCAGTTAGAGGATTTTTTATGGCTGGGATTTTAAACACCAAACAACGTATTTTAGATGCGCTTATAACAGTTGACGGCCGACGTCAAATGGCCAATAGAACAATTGATATATCTTTCGCTACATTCTCTGATGAGGGTCTTTTCTATGATTCAGAAGATGGTGTTAGTGCAAGAGACATATCTGACTTAGCTATTCTAGAAGTTGCCTCGCTACCAAGAGATACAGTTATACCAGAAGTTGACGATGACGGCGCTTTTTCACTATCATTAGCTGATGGCAATAAAGTCGTAAACGGAAGAAAAGTTGTTAGTGGATCAATACCAAGAATCTCCGTTGATGAAAATGGTGTAAGAACTGTCATAGAAGAAGAGACTGTTTTAACCGGTACAATCAACGCTTATTCTGGTGCCTTAGATGTTATGCGCACTGCAATGAACCACTTCGAGCAGCTTAATATCATTAGAACAGATGATGGAATTTTAGAATCTGATTTTAGGGTAGATACCAACAGTATAAACCTTACAACCACCCCATCACCAGCTTCTTTAGCTTCTATTAGACCGATGATTTTTGATGATAACCTTAATCATTTGCTTAATATGAAATTTTTGCCGCCTGAGGTCGAGGATAATAATAGCCTAGTACCGTTGGCTGATTATCCTAAATTTAATAATGAGCCTTACAATAACTTTGCTTCTTTTATGGAAGACAATCTTATACCTGCTCTATCAAAATCTGAAATTAGTTTTACTGCAAGGTCTAAATCTAACAATTTATTGGGACAATTTTTTGAGATAAATAAAAATGGCGTTAATAAATTACTTGCAATAGACTACGGCGAATTTGTTAACGAAGATGAAGAAAGGCACCGGGTTTTTATTTTAGGTAAAACTATTAGGGATGCTAATGGTACTGCTAAATTTTGTAAATTATTTACGTTGGTGTTTGAAAAATGAGAATAAAGCCTGCTAATAAAAAACAACGTTTTTCTAGAAAAGAAAATAAATCTGAAAGAAGAGATGTATATAGTTTATCACGAGCAAAAGATTTAGATGCTCAGCCACCTGATATGTTTGACATCGACGTATTGACAGATACTGCTGGCTTTACAGATTTTTCTCGAGTTTTTCTTACTATAACAATGCTTACAGAGGAATTATTACGCCGCGGATATACAAAAATTGAAATAGTATCAGAAAGTACAAAAGCTGCATTAACTGATAAAAAATTATCTAGACAAGATGTCATTAGAAAGTTTAAGGATAGAAGGCAACCTACTCGTGAACATGTCGTTGCAACAGTTGATATAAAAAAATATATTGATAAAAAAAGAGTACAAAACATTTCAAATCGATCAAAAGATAAGCTTGAAGATCCTGATAATCAAAGATTCGAGCGTGATCTACAGTTTGTAAAGTCTGCTAAACGCAATTCACCAGATAGTGAAGAAAAGAACACGCCGACAACCCATAAGTCTGTTCAAGATGATAAACAAGGTATTCTTGAAATAAGGCTTGGAAAAGATAATAAACAATTTACCGCTCAAGCTACTATTGATAACCAGCAGCGAGAAGATCTTTTTGATCAAGAAAAAATAGAGCAAAACCAAAGAGAGCAAACTCAGTCCGCAATAAAAAATCCTGGAACGGCTGATAGAATGTTATCTAAAGCCTCTAGAAAAGAATCAGCTTCAAAACAAGAATATAATTCGAAAGACACAAGAGACCCAATCTTAAGACTTCTTAAGGGCCCTCAAAAAATGATGTCAAATAAGCGGCGTCCGAGCTGTATAACAAGGTCAAATATTAGAGATTCTGTCAATCCATCTAACCAACGAAGGGTTTCAACAGGTAGATCGGGAAGAAATACTGAGCTTCCAAAGCCACTTCAACGACCTTTTATAAAAAGAATAATAGAAAGACCGACAAGGCAAGTGGACGTGGTTCCTCTTTCGGTACAATTTCCAAATCCTGGCTCAAGACTTTTTGTTAGATTAGTTGGCGAAGCACCATGGTTTATGCCAAATAGAGTGCCAAGAAGATATAGAAAAAGAATTCCTTTAAAAAGAATTAAAAGGCTGCCTTTAAAGACTACATACCCTTTTCTAAATGATAAATTTCTTCCTCGTATCAATGTAATGCCTATCAACAATTCTCAAACCTTGGTAAGAATAACTAACATTGATGACGCAATAGAAAAAATATGCGTCTATAGAAGAGAAATATCTCCTAGGGCAACTGAAGATGAATATGAAAAGGTTTTTGATCAAGAAGTAGAAACGGATGAAGTCGTTTTCTTTGATATCGTTGGCGACGCTAAAGCTTATAAGTATATCTGTGTACCAGACGATATGCCCTTATATACTTATACTGTTTTTGTTGATAGAAGCTTTAAATATGAAAGTTTTAAAGAGCCAAAGATGTATGCATTTCAGCGAAACCAAAATGTTGTTATTCAGACGTCTGGTATTCCAAGAGAAGCAAAAAAAGTTTTATTTTATAGAAAATCAAGTATCGAAGACGAAGAACAATTAATAGATGGAATCTCTTTAGTAGGTAGACAATCTCGCCGCCAAAGCTTAAGAATTACAGATGAACCATCACCGATTGAGCAAGTATTAACATATAGATTAGAAACAGTAAACGAAGACGGAATAGTGTCGAGTTTTGAAGAAAGACCGCAGGTACTATATACTTCAGCAATAAATGCAAGATCTGGAGCTATTACAAAGTTTAGAGCAAAGTATAATGCCGTTACCGATGAAGTAGACATCGATGGTGAATGTTTTGTAGAAAACATGTTTATAACTACAAATGATGCTAGTTTAAAAAACCCAGACGACGATATTCTTAAAGCTGCTGCTAGAAGACAGGTCCTTGTAAAAATTCAGATTAGAAGAATAGACAATAAAACTGGCGAAGATGAAATAATTTTACGTGAAGTTATAAACCCTGGGCTTAGTAAATTTGACACTGAGCTTAGAGCACTTAATAGAATAAAATTTAAGTTTTCAGATTCTGGAGAAAATGCTGCAACGTTTGGATACACGCCTCTTTTCTCTTTTAGAAAATATACATACATTGCTAGAATTATTGTTTATCCGATTGGCTTAGAATTAAGAAAAGTTTCTGATTTTGAAAAGATTAAAGGTGTTGTAGCGCCAGGTAGAATTAAGTATCAATTTGATCCAGGGGTATTTGACCATCCTTTAAATACGGAACTTGGAATTATGCCTGCGAGGGCGGCATCTGATCGCTCATTTTTTGAAGCAGACAATATTGGCCAAACGTCTAGAGCAATAGTAAGACGAGTAGCTGTTAAAGAATCAGATACCGCAGACTCGGTGTCACTAACGAATAAGGTCTTTATTGATAGCAGGTTTGATCCTGTAGCTAGAATTGAAATTAAAGTTCCTCAAGGACTTTTAGATGATTTAGACCACGTTGAGCTTATAATGAGTTATGATACTGTTGCTGGGGAAGATGTTATTGATCGATTATATTTAAATAACATAAACACAACTTATTATGACTATAGTTTTGATGATTTAGCTGCCAACACCGTTTCTTATAAGATACGAGGAATAGGAATGGATTTTCAGCCAATGTTTACCAGTGCTGAGACTAAACTTTCTTTGGATGACGCTAATATAAAAAGAGCTACCCAGAGAAAGAAATCCCTTCGAAGCTCAATTCAGAGTCGACAAAAGGAATTAGGTAGAGCACGCAGTGCATCAGCAAGAAAACTAAAAAGGATGAGAAGAGGATAAAATGGCTAATAAAAAACCATTTAGGAGAGCCCAGGAAAGGGTACCCGGTGCATCTACGACTAGGGTGAGAACAGGCTATGTAAGTTTACAGCAAGCTTCTAATAATTTAAAAAAGACTCAAATTAGAAAGTGCGAACCGTACAAAACTTTAATTCTGGTAGCGCAAAAACTTAGTATTTCTCCTAAAAGACTATTTTTTAAAATTATTAGAACTGATACATCTGGAGGCGCCCATGTTAGTGTCATCGAAAGTGCTTCATCTGCATCTGGTAGTAAAAAAGAATGGTTTATCTTTTTAAACATTTTACAGGAGCGTGTACTTAAAGTTACTCCTATTTCTAGCCAAAAAAAGAGAAAAAGAGTAGCACGCCGCCCAGATGCTAAGAGTGTTCCAAAACGCTCCAGGGGACGAAGTTATAAGTCACGTAAAACAAATCGAAGAACAAGAAGAAGTCGCCTCCGTCGTCGAACACAGCCTAATGTAAGGTTAAAAAACCAGATAAAAATTAAACCAAACGAAGCAGCGACATTGCCGCAGCCTCTAAACTTTAATACACCTGCTGAAAATATTCCAAAAAAAGACTTTGCTAGCGTTTTTGAAACCGCTAACAACAAGCTGTATTCTGATGAATCTGATCAAGTTATTGAAATAGAGACTCCGCCTGGAGTTGCGAAATATATGGAATTGGGAATAGACGTTGACAGACCTGGAGTACTTGCATCAACAGAATTAAATAGAATTATTTATGATGATTCCTTAACAGTCTACGACCAAATGGTACTTGAACGTGGCTTAAGGCTTCAAGCTATATTTGAAAACTTAGCGCCTTTAGATGATCTAGATCTAACAAAAATGCTAGAAACCCAGGCTCAGTTTGAAGCTACAACCGATGCAGCCATAACGTCGCTTGAAAAAATAGCTTCGGTAGATGAAGAAATTATGAACGACATCTCGGTAGGCATTTTTGATATAGCTTCAAGTTTAGGTTTTAAGAGCACAGAATTGCTTTCCAGAATATACATACAGACTGCCCATGACTTAGGAGCTGTCTCAGAAGTAGGTCCTTTTGATTTTAAATTTGGAGAACGGCAGCTTAATTCACTTAAAAATGATATTAACATTGATCTTAAGCGTACAGGCGCAAGCTTTGCGTCAAACTTTATTAAAAGTGGCTTAAACCGTAAGGACATTACTAAAATTTCTAACTATAATTCTGGCGGCAAAACAGGTAATTTGCTTGGCTTTCACAGCACTATCAACCCTCCCGAATTATCTGGTGTAAATTGGGCTAATGGTGTAGGCGGCAATTTAGGTAGGCCTTATTCAAATGAAGACGTACCAATTTTAATGCAATTGATTTATACAGAATTAATGCTATCAAAACTTTACACCGCGGGCGATGTAAATGTAGTTGCTTTAAAAGAAAAAGGGACCATTAATATTGCTGAAGCCTTTTTAGGAGACTTATCGTCTGCGGCCATTGACCTTAATTCTGTCGATGTACCAACTGGCTTAGCATCTATTGCAAAATTTAATTCTGGCGGAGTTAATTATTGGCCCATGGAGTCAGTTATTCAAAATTCAAGCGGGATTAATGGTAGAACTTTTTTAGACGCAGTAGTTCAACCTGCTGTAGGTGCTTTAATTGAAGACGCAGATCCGGATTTTGCGCTCCTCAATGCTTGGATTGAAAATTCAAGATCTACTTTATCTACTTTCTTTAAATACACTGATGCCATGTATGATAAAGGCGGCGCAACGATAGTTTTTAATGAATGCCTTCTTGCAATTGTTGATTTTCTAAGTGATAGAAATAAAAAAATTGGTTCTAAAAAACATCCATTTTCAAACTCTATGGCAAGATATGATAATACATTAGATTTTGATCAATTAAGAAGATTATTACAGATTGCACTAAAAGAAATGGGGAAAACAGGTCGCGCAGCTACCCTTTACAACACGTTCGGATATAAGACACACATTAGTTTTAGAAACGTTGCCAACGAAGCACTCCAAGTTTTATCTAGAGGCAATAGATCAATCAGTTCTTCGACAAAAAATAAGCTAAGACAAGGAAGAGACTTTGATATAGCTGAAAATGATCAAGCTATTAGAGCAATGAATAATTTACTTGAAGAGTCATCTAGATTTTTTAACTTATTTGAAAATGGAATCATGACAAGTATAGAATTATTATTATCTGATTCAGGAATTCTAGCAACTACTACAACCCCGGATTACTCCACTGCTGCGGAAGGATTTTTTATTGATCAGACAATTCAGGGGAAAGAACTACCTAAAGATAGCTCTGAATCAAGTCCTTTAAGTACACATGAATTTACCGCGTTTTCCGGTATACCAAAAATGATGATCCGTAGAGCTTTAGCTAATATTGCTTGGAGCATCTGTTGTCAAATGTTTGGTAAAAGAAACAATCAGCCAGTTTTAGATGCTCTTATGGATGATGACTATAGAGAATTTATTAAATTATCAAAGCTAGCTGTAGAAAATCTAGATAAAACAACAGGCCCTGTTCGGTGGATGGTCACTCGCGGTGTGTGGCCACCAGAATCAGGCGATTTTGAAGATTTACAAGCTGATTTTTTCGAAGACTTTGTGCCTGAAGAAGTACAAGAGGCTTTAAATGATCCAACAAAACAGTTTATAAGCGAGCTCGATGACGAGGGAGTGGTGGCAACAACGAATGTCCTTGAAGGTTGGGAATTTTTAGAGTCAGTCGAAGATTTTTGCCCAATTACTTTTATGCTTGATGATGAAGATAATTCAACAGACCCGTTTACGTTTGTTAAAGCTAATAGAAATATAGCGGATGTTGTTTCGGAATCTATTGTTACTCTTAGGTCTAGATGTTTCCGGATGCGGCATCTTTTAGATGCGCCAATTGCTTCATTTGAAACATTCCCTACAAAAGTTGAAGAAGTCGCTAGTAAACTCTCTTTTGACAGCATCAAAGAACTAGCTGTACTTCCATCGATTGATGGACAAGAAATGGTAACATTTATTAGCAGAATGCAGATTGCTGCAGCTAAAAAATCAATAAAATTAGAAACCCCAAGTCCATCTTTAAGATACCTTCCAAACAAATATGCAGTTTCAAAAATTGAGTATGAGATAGCTAGAAGTAACATCGTAAGCTTTATAGAAGAAAATTATGAAAGGCCAGATAAAACCATTATACAGACAGTCGGTATCCCTGCAGGATACTTGTCAGCAGAAAGTATGGCTGATGACGAATTTTCTTTAACTAGAAATGCTTCTTATATGTTTTTTCCTACCGTAAGTTTTGAGCCTAAAGAAAATCGTTTTCACCCGCGAGTATTTTTAATCCCCGGGTCATTTAGTCAATGTGATCCAGAAGCAAGTTTTGAAAACAATATTTTAAACACGAGGTTTTTCGTTGCTGCAGAAGGATTATATGATTTTATGGATTATTCTTCTGCTTTAGATTTTATAGATAGTTCAAACGCTGAAATTATATTAAGAAACCATGTTTTAGACTATTCTATTTTCCTAACGTTAAAAATTCTAACTGGTATTGAATTTAATGAAGATACGTTTAGGTACAACAAGCTAGCAAACGAAAGATACATAAGTTCTGACGGCGCAAAAGAAATCCCTAACGTTATGACAAAATTCCCAGAAGCTTTTGAAGATATTATCAAAGAAAATAAGGTCGATGATTTTAGAGATGCTGTTAAATTATTTGAAGATTTAACGATTCCTGAAATAAATTTGTTTATGGGTTCTTTAGATTGCCGATTAATTAGTCCTGAGATGGTTGCTAAGCAAGCTTTAAGCCCTCGGCTATATGACCGAGTTTTTAATATTTTAGCTCATCCTAACGAACATTATTCTAAAGCAGATAGAGCTCCGTCTGGATTAAAAAAAGAATCATTCTCCATAAACGGAGAATCCGTAACTGGTTTTAGAATATCTTTAAAGGATGGCTCTACAAATCAAATTAGGAACGATCATTTTGCAGAATATAATTACATGGTGGAAAAATGAGTATCTCTAACCCATATTTTGTTTTGGATGTGCCAACAATAGAAGATGTGCAGGCGCACTTTCAGTATCGTTATTTTACAAAAGGCGAGACGATCCATCCAGGAAATCGTGATCCAACAAATGAGCCAAGAACACAGAAATTATTTGGCCTTCCTAGATTTTTAAAATTTACTATATCCCATAGTTTAAAAGACCTTGCTGGTGATACTTACAAGGTTTCTAGACAAGTAAGGGGACAAGTTCAATCAATGTTAAATGCATCAAATATGGCAAAAGCAGAAGCAGAAGCACAGCTTCAAACTAAAAATGCTTCTAGACTTTCTTTTATGCCGGCAGATAACTTTTTACAAGGCCTTTACAATCACCCAAGTTTTGATTCTGCAAACGATAATTTTGATTTTACTTTTAGATTGCTAAATAACGTAGATGAAGACTCTAAAGGCTTAATATCAACCGTTTTAGAAAATTCCTCTCCTACTGGCCCTATAGCTTTTAATCCAAGTACAAACTTGCCTATCGTTGATTTCGATGAAGTTAAATCGTCGGCACAAACTTCATCTACTATTATGGACTTTGCCCTAGGAGACGCAATAACTTCTATCACAGCAGACCCACTATCTTCATTGTCAGATGACTTTAGCGAATTTGAACCAGCTGCTCATAGACTTCAGTCAGACTCAAGAGGAGCAAATAAACCAGGTACACTAAATCTTTCTGACTACGCAATGTCTATAGAGCCAATAGACCGAACTATAGACGGTCTAGGAAATGAGCCTATAATATTTCCTGTTGGTTTAATTTTTTATAAAACAAGAATCGAGGGCGACGAAAGAATTGTCGAAAGCCCGATTGTTCTTTTAAATCCAGAAAAGAAAAATGTTTTTGATCGCTCAATTATTTACGGAGCAACATACGAATATTCAATACATACGTTAGCTCTATGCCAAGCGATAGATGAAGCTGGTAAGGCACACCAATTTCTTATTTTGTCAAAAGATGGAAAGAAAATTAACGTAGAATGTGAAGAACGACGCCCACCAGCGACTGTCGATGATATTAGTTTTAGGTTTCTTGATTCAACAACACTTATTCAGTGGGATCTACCTGTCGAAACTAGCGAAAAAAACATACCAATAAACGACATCAAGTACGTTCAGCTTTTTGAAAGAAATAATTTACACGAGCCTTTTCGATTAATAAGAATGTTTGATTTTAATGACTCACTTCAGGTTGTTCCACTAGATGAAGAAATACCTAGGGAAAGAATTGTTTTAACTCATCAGGCTCATAACTATCTTGAGGTTGCGTTACCAGAAAAAGGCGAATATATAATCTATGCAGCGGCGACTGTCGATGCTCATGGAAACAGTTCTTTTTTAAGCGCTCAATACGCGGTATTCTTAGACACTTTAATGCAGCCTAGGATAGAACATGTTGCTTATCCTGGTGCACCAAAACAATACCCAAATTTGACTTTGTTAAATGATGCTTTTGTTGATTCGATAAAAGCAAGCAATTACGACAAACTAACTATTTATCATAATCCGACTTTTACCGTTTTACGAAACGGCGAAAATGAGCAAGAATTAGTAAGTACAGATAAAGATACTGCTAGCTACTTGTTACAATTAATCGACGTGGAGACTCAAGTAGATGAAAGGATTGAAATTTTTATGCGACCAGACTAGGTCTGATATTTTTCTAGTGCATAATTATTTACACTTGGAGACATTATTATGGGATTTTTAGATCATTCAACAAATAACATCATTATTGATGCGGTACTAACAGACAGAGGCCGAGAGTTACTGGCTGCAAACGATGGAACGTTTACAGTTGCCAGATATGCTTTTGGGGACGATGAGGTAGATTATACCATTATTAAAAAATTTGGACGTACCATTGGAAAAGAAAAAATAGAAAAGAACACACCAGTCTTTGAAGCGCAAACAGTTGCTTCTTTAGCTTTGAGATATCCAATTGTTTCTTATTCTGATCCAAACCTAATCGCCTTGCCGACACTAAGTTTAGACACTACTTTGGCAGTTGTTGAGCAAAATAAACCTTTGCGGGTTGTTATGAAACAAGAAATCGATTCTGATAAAGTAACAGATCGTCAAAGACTGTTGCTACAAGAATCAATGTTTCAAGTTGCTGTTGATGGAAGATTTTTAAGATTAACTGGTGCTAGATCAAGAGCTAGAAAAGAACCTTTCGGCTTTGGGTTAATTTATGATGTTGCTGCGCGCTCAGGCGCTGGTAATGTTTTAAGTCAAATAGGTTTTGCTTTAGCCTATGTTGGAACCGGTTCAAGATTCACTCAACTACAGGATTCAAGTGGAATTGTTAAAACAACAGTAAAAGTTACCGGTAATTCTACTGGGATCTCCGAGACATTCGAAGTTTCAGTCAAGTACACCACTTAAGGAAAGTTAAAAAATGGGAACATATAAAAATTTCACAGCCGCAGATATAAAGGCGTCTCCTTCATCGCTAAATCAATTAATCGATGTCATTCAAGAAGATTTGTCCGGATCGTTAACTCGTAGAAAATATGAAGTTTTCGTTACTGGTGGAATCGGGCCTGGAATTACTAGCTCGCTTTTTCAAACAGTTTATGATCAAGACTTTACACTTCAGACCGCAAACCCAGTTTTCGATATGACGGTCGGGTTATTTTCTGCTGGGACTACTGTAACAGGAGCTCCGGGTTATCAGGTTGCATCAACTGGAAAATTATTATTTGCCTCCCAGTCAGTCATGATGCGTGAGAAAGTTGACAATTATAAACAATTCGCTTCTTTTTTGCTTGGAAATGCAAATTCAGCATTTTATCTAGGAGCATCAGCTTATCCAGACAACAGTGGCGTCACAAATTCAGCGACTGATAGAATTGACAACGCACTTTTTGTTAACTACAAAAGGTTGTTTGCTCGTGATAGAATTAGAAAAGAAACTTTTGCAATGCGTTTCTATACGTCAGCTTCTATTTCTGGTGGCGATGGTCATACTGGAGCTGTAAGTTCTGCGTACGCGACAAGTCGAACTAACAGAACAGGTTCGAACATATCTGTAACCTCAGAAGAGGGTGTAGAAATTTTTGCTGATATTGGTGCAAACACAGATTC
>MDTB01112195.1_pt1 | contig 10966 bp, 14 predicted proteins | sample 811161 | NCBI WGS metagenome assembly MDTB01 (sample SAMN05326650, study PRJNA326480) | marine metagenome | isolation source: seawater | place: Mediterranean Sea | collected 2009 | reverse complement strand
TAAAAACATTCGAAAAATACTTTACAAAGCTCAAAGACGACAGCAAGATTTCAATGCTCGAGGGCCTCGACGCAGACACACTGGGCGAGATGGGCGAAAAAATATCATACAAATCCTTGTTTGGCAAAAAGGAAGCAAAAAAGTTAGGCGAAAAAAGTCTCAATCTGAAAATTGATGGTCAAGATTTTACACTGGTAGGTCAAGACATGGCTTGGCCAATCGCTAATGCCTATGCCGGAATGCAAGGATTTGAACTTGCCAACATGAATGAGTACGGCGACGACATACAATCAATTCGTGCATCAATTGTTAACATTGCAAATCAATACGAATCATTAACTGCAGACGGCAAATTTTCCAGCAAAGACGTACTTGATCTTTACCTAGGCAACATCTCAGATGCCAACAATTTAGCTCCTATATTCGACATCAAAACGAAAAAATTAATCAAGGGGGACTTCAGCCAGCTGAAAGATTTAATTGACAAGATCAATAAATTCAACCTGGATAGCACTCTTGGCCCTCAAGAAGAACATGAAGTATGGGTTGGCAACCCACAAGAAGCATCTCCGCAAATTTTATTGAATCTAATCAATGGAGATCAGCGAGAACTGGAAGGCAGCGGTGTCAATGACACCTTTTTTGCCTTGTACGAAGTCTAAGCGTTACTTCTGTAAATCATTTTAAGCGCAGGACCAGGTCAAAAAGATCTGGTCCTTACAATGGGGCAAAACCTTAAAGAGTCCTGTGCAAAAGTTAGAATGAATATGCTTATGTAGCATCTTGGGTTCTCCCCTATCTACTGGCTTTAGCATTCAAGGACGAACAATTCTGCCTGCCTCGTTGATGAACAGGCAAAGACTGAAAAAAATCATATTTCCATTGTGAAGAGCATTTGACAACGAGAAAACATTTGTCATCTCTTAGCGTCACAACCCAATGCAAATCACCGCAGAAATTCAAGCCATAACTGATCTGCACTCTTACCAGAAAAATCTTAATACCTAATCAATCAAAAACAATTCAATTATTGAGTTGTTAAGGTTGAGAACCATTCCACCAGAATCGCTTCATTGGTTCTGGCTTCTCACCCTGTTCGGATGACCTCGACAAACCTGGAAGCCATCAACCTTCGAGACCTTCCATTTGATCGGTTTGGTACTGCCATCTTCCCAGTCGACGATATGACCCCCCATAGCGACAAAGACGCCAAACTCTGTTTTGACGATCCAAATCTGCGCTACTACGTGATGCGACTTCGAAGCAGACCTGCTGTTTTGACGGGGATGACTCGACATCGACGCGCCACACAATGTTTGGGCTCAGCGGATGGTCAACCTTGGTGGCTAGCCGTAGCGGCACCAGACGTTGAACCCTCACAACTCAACCGTTCAACCGTGCAATTGGTGAAAGTGCAGCAAGGGGAGGCACTTCAATTGCATCAAAACACATGGCATGCGGGTCCGTTTTTCCTGACGAAAAGTGCGCTTTTTTTCAATCTCGAATTAACCGACACGAATCTGACTGATCACAATTTTCACCGCATCGAAGCCTCAATGAAGCTAATCATGCATTAAACATCAACAATATCAAATCAAAATGAATCCGAAGACGGCCAAAACTTGACAATTGCCTGTCAATCAGGTGTGAAAAACTAGAATCATTTCAAGCCACCAATTGTCATACCTACCCATCGATGCGGCGAAGCGATTGCTCCTTGGAGGGTTGTCTGGGCTGGTTGAAATCCAGGAACCTACTGGGGTAAGCATGCATTGCATCCACTGGTTTCACGCAAGTGACAAAAGCCTCTTCTGCTAGGGGAACCAAGAGTCGCCTCAGCAGTAGCGACGATGACACGTGGGTGGTCACGTGCAAAAAAGCTAAAGTTCTATAATGAAGGGGTTAATTGCAAGAAGCATTCAATGAAGGTGTTCATTCTTGCTTTACTTGGCAGCCTGCTGTTTGCGGCGCCGGTTGAGAGCCACGGCAATCATGACCACGGTGGTTCAAAACAGGTTCTTCCTGAAACCAACAACACTGGACCGAAAGTTCATCTGTACCGAGAGGCCACCTGTGGCTGTTGCACCAAATGGGGCACGATCATGGCCAAGAACGGATATCAGGTGATCGACAAAGTGATGGATGATCTGTCTTCACTGAAGACAACTGAAGGAATTCCTGGGGAGTTAGCGTCATGCCACACAGCATTTGTGGGGGGGTACTTCATCGAAGGGCACGTACCCGTTGCATCCATTAACAGGCTCCTCGATGAAATGCCTGATATCGCAGGCCTTGCGGTGCCTGGAATGCCGCTGGGCTCACCCGGCATGGAGGTTCCAAACAGTCCTGGTGATGCGTATGCCGTTCTTGCCGTCTCCACCGATGGCTCCACCTCGATTTACGACTCCTACCAGGGCTCTTCTTTGAAACCCTGAGGGATCATCAGATTCCTTGAATTCGGTCTTCCAGAACAAGAGAATTCTTCATGAGTAGTCCAATAGAGTTGAACAGGCCCCAATTCTGATTGTGATGCCTGTATGCAATTCATTTTGAGCGCCGCGCCATCCGAACAAGATTGACGTTTTAACCTCAATCACATGACTGACCACAATCAACAACAGCTGACGCCACGTGAGATGGTGAGAGCACATGCCTACCCGGTTCTGGCATGCCTTTGCAGCTTGAGCCTGCTCAGCATCGCTGTTCTGCTTGTGCCCCAAGCCGTCAAGACCCATCGATACAACCGTTGCATCGATGTGCAGATACAGATGCGCGCAAGCATCAACCCGCAAGGTCAGAACAGCCCCGGCAAAATGAATTACCTCAAAGCAGTTGAACACTGCGAGGGCTACTGAACGTCGACCAAAACCCCATGGTTCTTCAAGTTCTTTCCATCGTTGTTGGGATGCTCTTGATCGGAAGCGGCCCAGGCCATACCCATGGCAAAGGCATGTACGAAACAGAAGCGGGAGCCCAGAAACGCGCTGCAGAAATTGGCTGCAGCACGATTCACGAAAACAACGGCAAGTGGATGCCCTGTGCTGATGAACGCGAATTGCACCGGCAACTGAGGAAGCAATGATGCGCCGTTCCAGCAGCCAACGTCAGGCCCGCCGCATCCACCGTTGGCTGGTGCCGATCGCAGCGGCTCCACTCCTGCTCACCGCCATCACGGGGTCCCTTTACAGCGTCCTTTTAGAGCAAGGGATCGATGCGTTCTGGCTGCTGAAGATCCACACCGGACAGTTCGGTGCCGTGAACCTGCAACCCTTCTATCCCATTCTGCTGGGCTTGCTCACCATCCTGGTCACAGCATCAGGGTTAGCGATGTTGCTGAGGCAGGGGCGGGCGGCCTGAAACGCGATCGAATGCCAATTGCAACGCTGGGGCACAGTGGACAGAGCCTGACCAGCCGACTAGAAGTGAGAATGATTCCCACTTAGGCAGGTTTTTGTGCCGGTGGCATTGATCCAACCGCCACATGGCTCACATCCGTGCACCAGATCAGGAGGTCAAGGCCGCATTCATGAAAGGGATTCGACGATGAACAACACTTGGCTGATCTCAGGTCCGCCAGGCTGTGGAAAAACCACCTGGATCCTCGAGACGCTGAAGAACCACGCAGGACCTTGCGGTTACTTGCGACTGGATGGGACTTCGGAGCAGGGTCTCCAGCAGGCCCGGAATGCTGGTATTGACCATGCTTGGCTCAAAGACCAGCTGCCGCAGCTGCTTGATCTCTCGGATTCCGATCTCGACACCAAGGCACAGCTGGACAATTTGCTCGCGTTGATCGAACTGCCGCAGTTTCGAGCACCGCGCGAATCCGGTCTGAACGGAATCGATCCCAGCGTGTCTGAACAGCTTTCAACACTGAACCTGACGCCGGATCGCGTGCTTCATTTCGGACGCGACCCCGACTTGCCGCGCCAGGACACCTTGGACTTCAAGAAACTGGAGGCATGGGGCCTGACGCTTTATGACAGCGTTTGGGATCCGAACAGCCTCAGCAGTTTCTGGTTCGAACTGGTGAATGGGGCCTATGGCGATGTGTATCGCGCCAAAGCGTTGATGAACATGCCTGACGGCCGCGCCTTTTTCTGCAACTGGATGGTGAGCCAGCAGGGATCACAATTCCTGCCGCTGACAACGGTGGCACCACCCCACGGCCGCCCCAACCGGCGATCCGAGCTTGTTGTCCAGGGCAAGGCTCTCAATGGCATCGGCATTCAGACCACGATCGACGACTGCTTGATCAGTGATGAGGTCCTGGAGATGCATCAAGCCCCGATGCGAGACCGCCAAAGCGAACCCACAACGACAATCACCAACGCATAACCATGGCTCAAGCCGTCATCTCCTGCCTCCACGCCAACCTCGCTGCTGTCGAAGCCGTGCTGGAGGACATCGATCAGCAGGGGATTGAAACGATCACCTGTCTTGGCGATCTCGTCGGTTATGGCCCCCAGCCCAATGAGGTGGTCGAGCTGGTGCGTCAACGCTCCATCGCCACCTGTCAGGGTTGCTGGGATGAGGACATCATCGATGGCCTCAACGCCAGTGAATGCAGCTACCCCTCGCAGCTGGCGGAACGACGCGGCCACCTGGCCCATCACTGGACGGCTGAACAGCTGACGGAAGAGAACAAGGCCTTCCTGGCCAGCCTGCCGATGAGCTTGCGCCGGGATCGACTGCTGTTTGTTCATGGAAGCCCCAACAGCCAGCACGAGTACCTGCTGCCGGACATGAATGCCTTCGCAGCACTGGAGCGGGTGGAAACGGCGGGAGCCGACACCCTGTTCTGCGGGCACACGCACCAGCCCTATGTCCGGGAGCTCAGCGGCGGGTCAATCCAGGTGAAAGTGCAACAAACGAGCAATGGAGCTGCTGAAGAACGAGAGCTTTCCCTTCCCATGCGCCGCATCGTCAACGCAGGCTCCGTGGGTGAGCCGCGCCATGGCAACACCAAAGCCACCTACGTCATCCACAACGACGCCAGTGGAGAGATCACGATTCGCGAGGTGGAGTACGACGTTGCCAAAACATGCCAGGCGATTACCGATGCTGGACTGCCGGAGGTGTTTGCCTGGCGCTTGAGCCATGGCTTTGAGTACGCCGAGCGGGCAGAGGATGCCAGCCACGTGTGCGAGCGCTGAATTCGCTCACGAGAGTACAGTTCAACACAAAAGATTTCGTGGCGATAACTGGTTAATTGATTAAGCACAAGTCATATACAAACAAAGAATCAAAACAGGCGCGCTTGGCAAGCAACACTCCACCCAAATCCCCTTGGCGAGCAAAGAAGCTCAGAGGCCAGAATCAAAGACAAGCTGTTAACATACAAGAATAACTAAATCTGAAGGCAAAATATCGGCCAGAGAAAATATAATTCATTAATAAATTCGGGTATTGTAGCCGATAATCACGATCAGCATACGAATGGATGTCATAGAGATCCGAAAGCTCTCGTCGTTTTGGATGCTATGCATACAAAAGACCGAGGGCTTGAGTCGTTGTTCAGGAAGGCGAGCATTTTTATAAGTACATTGCACAGTTGAAGATGAAGCGCGATCCATCTAAGACAAGAGCAGTGATTCACAAATTAGTGGCATGAGCAAAGTACTCGCTACCGCAAAGTGGTCTTTTGATTTGCTGGCGAAGCGCATTGCTTCATTAAGAATGAGAAAAATCACGACGCCGACAAATGCAGTCAACAATTTTTCCTATGACGAATCTCAGATGATGGAATCAGATCCCCTCATTCGGCAGCAAAGATCACAGCTCGACTATGACTGCTGAGTGCAGCGCAGTTTCAGCATCATGTCGGACATTGGAAAGGAACGAAATAGTCGTAATCAACAACTTTATATACTTACTTGAATCTGCGATAGGACAATGGGAGTTTCAAGCAAGATTTTGCTACAATGAACTGAGTGAAACCTGCAAGATATGAACCAGAATGTATTCATTGGCATTGCCAGTACTTTATTGATACTGATCCAGTATCCTTCTATAGCAAGATCATTTTTTGTTGTCCCCCCAACAGAGGTTGCGATTCATAATCCTAAATCCACTGAGGGGGAGCGAAACAGAACAACAATTACTGTTTCTGTCCCCGCTGATGCGGAAAATACATTAGCAAAAATCATATTAACTCAACTACCGAATATCGATCAGTGGGACTGGGGAGAACTGAAGCCCGAGGTATACTTTGGTCAATACTCCATCAGGGCCAGGGGTAAGAAAGGATTAGCAACAGCCTCACTTTCAAAATCGGGTGATGTACTTGAAATCGCTCTGACACCTGCGGTTGAGCCAGGGAAAACGATTAATGTTGTGTTCACAGGATTCAATCCTGATTCAAACATTTATCAATGGAAAACCGAGTTCCTCGCGTCCGGTGATGAGCCCGTCCGTTATTTAGGACCCACCTTGCGGGTTAATATCTACGATATCGATCCTTTTCACTAAAAAACAGAAGCAGCCCAAATACTCTGCATCAATCATTCCAGAAACAAAGATGATTAAACGAATCATCCAGCAAGCAATCATCTTGATCGAATAACATTGCAAATTTCATCAAAGCAAGCACGATGACCTACGTCTATTACATAAAAGATCAGGCCTCAAATTTAATTGTCAAATGCAATAAGACTTTCTCTACGTATGAGATCAAAACACCTATTTTTCAAAACCGCAAACTCGGGTTCTAGAAATGTCTTAATCGACCTTGGGCGAGGAAGAGCCACATTGATGTCATTTAACAGCCGACCTGGATTTGCACTCATGACAACAACGCGATCGGCCATAAAGATCGCTTCATCAATATCGTGAGTCACAAATAAAATAGTTGTCTTGAGATCATGCCATAAATTAATCAAATTCTCCTGCATCATAAATCGAGTCTGAGCATCGAGGGCGCCAAAAGGCTCGTCCATCAACAGAACCTGTGGTGCATTCGCCAAAGCCCTAGCAATCGCAACACGCTGTTGCATACCACCTGATAAAGACATCGGATAAGACATGGCAGTTTTGGCCAATCCGACCATATTCAAAAATTGAGATGCAATTCGAAAGGCCTCTTGCTTTGATTTTCCATTCATCAAAGGACCATGAGCAATATTTTGAATGACTGTCTTCCAAGGAAACAACGATGGCTGTTGAAAAACCATGCCGCGATCACCTCCTGGTCGTCGAATGATTTGACCGTCTACTTGAACAGTTCCATTGCTTGGTGAGACAAAACCGCCAACACTATTCAGCACTGAGGACTTACCACAACCAGATGGACCAATAAGACAGACGAATTGACCGGGCAGAATATCCAAGCAAAAGTCATCAACAGCAAGGAATGGTTGGCCCGCTCGCTTATAAAGCAAACTCAGATTTTTAATCGATACAGCGCCATACAATTCATGGTTTAAATCCTTTTGTAAGTTATTACTTCTATTCATTGTAGTCTTCAAGTCCACCAAACAGCCTTTCTAGAAACCATCTCAAAAAGTCGATCTGCAATTGTAGAAATCACCCCCAGAACAAGCAATCCAGATATACTTTGACCGATCTGTAGATTTTGTTGAGAAATATCTATGCGATAAGCAATCCCTGAAAAGGTACCTGCCAATTCGGCAGCAACAAGAGTATAGAATGAAATGCTGATTGATGTTCTTAATCCTACGCAAATGTAGGGTAAAGAACTTGGGAAAAGAACCTCTTGCATCATTCTGCTTTCAGGAGTACCAAGACATTGAGCAGCGCGTATCAGATTTTTGTCAACTTGTTGCACACCAGAGTGTGCAGATAGCCAAACCGTAAAAAATACACCCCAAAAAACAAGAAACCATTTACCAAATTCAGATAAGCCAAACCACAATATTACAATCGGCACGAATGCAATCGGAGGGATTGGCCTTAGCAACTGAAAGATCGGCGCAAGTAAATTGGACACAAATTGGTAACGCCCCGTCAGCATTCCAACCAGAATTCCCAAAAAAGCTCCTGCTAGAAATCCAACAAATACACGCGACAAACTCATGACAACATCGATTAGAAGCTGCCCTTTCATCATCCATTTATAAAGAGCAATAACGACTAGAGAAGGTGGTGGAAAAAGCAGCTCATTGACAAAGCTCGACCGGGAAATAAGTTCCCATATCCCAAAGAACAGGACAATTGAAATGAAACCTGTGATTAAGCCTACAAATTGATTATTAGATAAAAAGCGTAACTTTTTCATCTATACTGTCACTTTATCTTTACACGTTCGGGGGCAACACTTAAGAGAGGCTTAGAATAAATGACAGTACTAAAATCAGGGACACTTGTTACTCCATCTGGATGATTGCCACTTTCAAGCCTCCAGGTCGCATGGGCGTTGAGAATATCCAAGACCTTTTGATCAAGAACAACTTCATAAATATAATCATCCCAAATAGGAGCAAGATCATCCCTTGCCATCCCAACAGTGTCTGCAACCAGTGTGATCGCGTCGTCCCTATTGCTTTTAATCCAAGTTTCTGCGTCAAGCAACGCCTGCATAAACTTTTCAGCTACTACTTCATTGTTTTCGAGGTAATCAATCGTTGTTACAATATTGAATGTTTCTGAATAAATGCCTTTGGTATCAATTTGAAAAGACTTGTCTCCCAGTACCTTTTCGCCATTGCTGATGTATGGCTCCCATGTGTTGAAAGCATCAATACTTCCGGCAGCTAACGCTGGAAGCATTTCTTTAGGCCGAAGGTTAACGAGTGTCACATCATCTGGAGTGAGCTGAGCCTTCTTAAGGAGTTCCATTGTATAAACTTCTCCACCGGTACCAGCTGTAAAGCCAATTTTTTTTCCTTTTAGATCTTCAATCGAAGCAATTTTTTCATTTGCTGAAGTGAGTGTTTTCAGGTCCGAATATTCCATTCTTGCTAAAAATGCAATGGGCTGCTTTGCCATGGCAGCAGCTGTTGTAGGAGCTTCTGCAGTTGTGGCAATATCAGCCGCTCCACCGAGCACAGTTTCCAAACATTTTTTACCCGATGTAAAAGTAAGAATTTCTACTTCCAAACCCTGCTGATCAAAAAAACCCTTCTCCTTAGCAACGATCGTGACCCCAGAGATTGGCGATAAATTTTGAGCCAATCGCAATTTTGTTTTAGTGACAACCTCTTCTTGAACAACCTTTGATTCCTCAGCTACAGGAGATGAGGTGTTTTGAGGTCCACAACTAGCGACCGATAGCGAAACGCCGATGCCAAGCAGTGCTCCGCCAATGAGCTTATTGAACTGACGACGCGACAGATCCATCATTAACTCATAAGCTTCTTTTATTAAGCCATGGTTGGATCACACGAAAAGTACTAACCATCACGATTTACAGATTCGACAGATTACGCGTATTTTTTGATACAAATACAACAAATCCCTCTTCGCGCAAGCACTTGCGAGCCAATAAGGCGTCATCGGATACTTTGTGCCTTTCAAGTATCAAAGCAGAGCATGCAATAAGGCTTAATTTGAAACGTAGACCAATACTTTGTATTTTTTCGGTCAAGCGAATCAAAAGAATTCATGGATTGCAAGCGCCCCCCAGCTGACCCGGAGCGACTGAACCGCTAGAACAAGTGAGAATCATTCTCGCAGTTCTTGTTGTCCTGCCACTTATCTCAGCCCCGAAAAGATTCCGATTCGAACTTAGGCTCTGTCCACAGGGTTCCAACCAACGTGTGTGAGCGCTGATGGAACGCTGGGCACTGGTGAGTGGACTGCGTGGAGACCTCGATCTCTACGAGAGCATCCAACGCGATCTGAAGACACAGCAAGGCGTTGAGAGTCTGTTTGTTCTGGGTGATCTGGTTGGTCTTGAGAGGAACTGTGATTCCTTACTGAATCGTCTCCGCAATCCCAAACGCGGTGATCTCAAACCCGACTGCATCTACGGATGGTGGGAGGAACAACTGTTGATTGAATCCGGTTTTCGCGGCGATCAAAAAGCGCAAGCTCTGCGACAAGCCCATGGAGACGATGCTGCCTCGGCACTGGTGAAGGCTGTCGATCCAGACCACCTGCAGTGGCTCGCGTCTCTCCAATTCGGCTTCATCGAACTGGATTGCGCACTGATCCATGGCAGTTCCGCCGACGTCGCTGATCGGCTCACCCCAGAGAGTTCGCCCTTGATTCTGTTGGATCGGCTCACCCGGCTGGATGTGAACCGGTTGTTCACCGCCCGCAGTGGCGTTCAATTCCGCCTCGAACTGACCGGTGGGTCCATTCAATCCCACGTCAAAGACCATGCCGGTGAACAACAGCAGGAACAGACGGTTCCCAATCGCAGCGTGATCGGGATTGGTGAAGGCGCCAATTACACGCTGTATGACCCAGGCAGTGATCAGATTTCGTTCCTCTCCGTCAGTTCAAAGCCCAGAACCAAAAGACTCGGGTTCGGATGAATCACTACTGGGTGAAGATCACCCCAGAGGTGAAGCGTGAAAGTTCCAAGTCTCCTCGTCCTCCAGCCACAGCTCCCAGGCAAACTGACGGCCCGCCTGCGTCACAAGCCGTCCACCGAATCCGGCGGGAGAGGGTTGGTACAGATCAATCATCTCTCCGACGGATTCACCTTCTCGCGTCAGAACATCACTGACCGGTTGACCAAGACGTGACGACAGCTCCTGCTTGAGGTCCAACAAGGTCATCACGAAGCGTCGATGAAATCAAGCACTAGATCGCCGGAACCGTCACGCTGAATCACGAACGTGAAGGCATCAATACTGCCCCGCCAGAGTCCCTCAACAGGGTCAGCATCCTCTCCCACAGGTTGTTCGATCCTGTGATCAAACAGGATGGCGAAGCAGTGGGCAGCCACGGTGGCTGCTTGTTGTGCATCCATCTCATCGAGCTCGTGGGGTTCCACGAGACAGCCTTCTAGAAGTTCTGCATCTATCACATTTCCTTTGCCAACATCCGCAACAAGAGC
>MDTB01036540.1_pt1 | contig 10966 bp, 24 predicted proteins | sample 811161 | NCBI WGS metagenome assembly MDTB01 (sample SAMN05326650, study PRJNA326480) | marine metagenome | isolation source: seawater | place: Mediterranean Sea | collected 2009 | reverse complement strand
GATGTTCTTAACAGACAGAGTTTAGGTATGGAAGTAATGCACGAGAGAAATGCTCACAACTTCCCTCTCGATCTAGCATGTACTGAATCTACTTCAGTCGCTCTAACTGCACCAGCAGTAGGTTGACTTTAGAGGTTTATTACCGCTAATCTAAGCAAGTGCATGGTTCCTCGAAACATGTATGTGTGCAAAGTAAAGTGATTTTCGACCTAGAGGTGGTGCTCTAGGTCTTTTTTTATGTATAGAAAGTACAATAGAGAAAAGATAATTAATTAAAGTGGACCACGACGCAAAACTTTTTTATAGAGATTTAATAGAATTTGGAAGAGGAGTAGGATCTAAGGAGGGTAGAGAAAAATATATGATCGAGAAGAGAAATAGAGATGCTCTAGAAGAAATGAGATTGGATAATATTGCTATGTCTGAGGCCGATAAATATTTAAAAGCAGTTCAATTAGCTGGTGCATATACAACTAATCCTGATGCAACATTTATAAAAGATCCTGGAGGTTCAGGTAAGTTAATTAAAATTAATATGCCACTAGATTTAAGAAGTGTTGAAGAGAAGATGCAAAGCTATCCTTTTGTAGGAGCTGAAGGTAGGTTTAGAGCATAGTAGAATTAGAAAAACAGTATTTATAGATATGATGCAGGGTTCAAAAAAATTTTTAGATATGTTTATTTTTGATAAACCTCAAGAAAGAATGCAAGAAGCTAAAAATGTACATCCGTTTGTTAAAAATGATGATAAGTTTTCGAAAATTGGATCATTAGGATCATTAGCAGCTAACCTAATGCAGATGAATAAAATGAATGGTATGTTCAGAGGCGATACTGGGGAATTAAGTCAAGGTGCTCAAGAGTTAGCTCAGAAAGTAGAGCAAAATGAAAAAACTGGGATATTACAAAATGTAGCTGATAAAGTAAGACAATTTTTAAGTAGACCTTTAATACCTGATACTACAGTTGAAGATCCTATAACAGGACAAAAAGTTCATCCAGACTTTCTTAAATTATTACAGAATCGTCCTGAATTAAGACAGAAATTTAATGAAACAGGATCAATTTATTCTGATATGTGATGAGGATGGCTGCAGTTGGTTACTATCCAAGTTTTCCTGTTAAATATTCGAATATGTATAATGACTATTCGATGGTAACAGCAGGATTAGCTGACCCTTTTCAACCACAGAAAAAAGAAAAAGCAGATAAATGTAATTTTGTAGTCTCATATATAGGTCGTAATGAACCAAAATTTGAAATGAATAATCCTCACTACATGAGAGAGGTATCAAGATCATATTCCGATAATATTCCTCCTGTCATTCTTAATAAAGAGCCGATACAAAATAGATTTTAATGGCACAAGACGATTCAAAATACACTAAACCTGCTTTAAGGAAAAGAATATTTAATCAGGTAAAGGCTGGATCAAAAGGAGGTAAGCCTGGTCAATGGTCAGCTAGAAAAGCACAGATGGTTGCACAAAAATATAAAGCTCAAGGAGGAGGTTATAAGGGAGGTAAGGGTAAGAAACAAAAGGATCTTAAGAGATGGGGTAAAGAGAAATGGATGACTAGAAAAGAATATGAGAAGAAGGATTAGATGGTTATTGACACCTTTGATTTGGTTGAAGAATATTCTTGATCATGAATGGTGGGCAGATTTTATTGGTGAAAAGTCAGGAGCATATGAACGTGCAAGAAGACCAAATAAATTTAAAGAATGGAAGTCAAAACAACCATTGTGGAAACAAGCATTTATAGAAATTTTATTATTTACATTGATAGCATTAGCATTTGAACCATTATTAAACTTGTTAGGCATGTCGATGTTACCTTGGAGATGGGACTGGAGTGGTTAAAATAAAAGAATGAAAACTAAAGTAACTATTATTCTCAATAAAAAGAAAGATGACTGATAAAGCAATAGAACGAGGAAAGAAAAGTACAGAAAGGTATCTACCCAAAGCTGCTTGGGCTGCGATGTCTAAAGCTGAAAGAAAGAAGACTGATGACAAAAAGAAAAGAGAAAGTAGAAAAGGTAAACAATTTGTAGAAAATACCGATAAAGCAAAGAGAGCACGTAGAATGGCAAGTAAGAAAGCCAAGAGGAGTATGAAATGAGAGAACAATTAATTAAAGCACTTTTAGCTCATGCACATGGAGACATTCAAAAACATGTAGCAAATGTGGAAGTCTATCTCACAAACCCTGCTGGTATTGGAGAACACTCAAATATTGTAGAAGCAATTGAACAAGAGTTAGATATGATTGCAAAGTATCAAGATCAGATAGATATAATAAATAAATACTTTAAAAAGTAAAGACCAATTATCTATTGGTTAATATATAAACTTACGTGGAGGAAGAAGAAGTCTGAAGCTCTTCTAATACAGTCAGTTTTTTAATTTTAGATACATCTTTTAAACCATTAGCATCAAACCAAGGTGCATCTTTCCATGAGAAACCTTTACCGAAAGTATTATCTGGTGCCATGACATACCAGTGACAGGCTGAATCTGGAACATCAACTGCACATTTTGACCAGTCATCAGACCATTGTGGTACTTGTATCCATAATGTTTGAGAAGTTTCAGCTAATACTGGTTTAGCTATAAAAGTAACAGTCAAAAAGGATAAACAAATAAATATTCTAGGAACATATCTTATGGAGATTGGTCTACTATAAACCTCCATTACTTCACCGTAGGTTATATTTTTTTTCATTTTAAAAAAATCTTTAATTTATTTTAATTTATCTAATTTTTTTTATTTTTCTTTTGTGCTCGCTTTTTTTTGAAAGCTGCATGTCTTTTTCTAGCTGCATCTCTCATAGATTTATTATTTTCAGATTTCGTTTGACTTATGGATTTTCCTGATAGTTTTCTATTTACAGCTGATGCTTGAGCCCTAGCTGTAGCACTATTATTTGTTGCTACAGCTTTACCACTAGAATTGATGGAAACATTTGGATTTCTTTTAGCTATTGATTGAGCTTCTTTAAAATTGCTAGCGGTTCTAAAGGCTGCTGCTTCTGTGGCTTTATAATTTGATGGTAAATTCGACATTCCACTTGCCGTATCTCTAAATTTTTCAGCTGCACGGAAGGCTGCTGCTTCTGTAGATTTATAATCTGATGGTAGATTACCTATCCCTTGTATTGAATCTGCAAAATCCTGTCCCATTCGATATGATCTGAAACTTGGATCTCCAGTATCTGAAAAAGTCGATGTGCTAGGTAATGAATCATTAAAATTAATCCTACCGTCTAAAACATCTGCTGCTGCTGGTTGTGTACCTGTTACTGCATCAAATATAGAACCTGCTATTCTTTGGAGAATATTACCTTTTTCTTCTTTAGGTTTTGCTCGATTAAGTAAACTGCCTTCTTTATATTTAATAGAGTCATCATTAAAACTATCATTTAAAATTCTTTTCCCTGCTCCTCCCATGTTTTTCCATGTTCTTGAATCTGTATCAAACCCATAAAATTTATTTAAGTAACCATCAAATTTTTCTTTATGTTCAAGATCCGCACTAGCTACATTTACTCCACCACCTGAAAGGCTTGCTCTAGGTAAACCCATTGATTCTCTTAAATATCTAGTCTCACTTGGACGCATTTTATATGTTTCGGGATTCTTTAACATTTTGTCTGCTTGTTCAGGACTTACATAACCTCTACGTGAACCTGCATCAATATAGCCTCCATAACCACCAGAGGATAAGGAGGATGCTATTTGATCATCAGAATTATATTTTTCACCAGCAAATCTACCTGATATTTGCTCATCAAAATTATCTCCAAAATTAAAAAATCCTTGACTAGACACAACCTGTAATTAAATTTACTATTAGATCTATTCTATCTTTACCTAACAATCAAACACTCTGAGGTCTTTTCTATATTCATTAAATCCTCTCTCATAACATAATAATTTAAATTCAGATATAGTTGTCTCATAAGGTATCAACCTCTCTTCTTTTAAAGTCACTAAAATATCTTTCAACTGCAGGAATTCTCCAGGGTCAGTTATCTGTGGGAAAGATGGAGTGATCACAACTTTCATATGAAAGTTTATAAAGTTAATTTTATTTTAACTTAATCCTCATTCTCAAACCAAGCAAACTTTTTGACATCTTTTTCATTAGCACTTGCACATGCTTGAATTAATTTAAGTTTTTTTTCTGCTGCTAGTGCTCTTGAACTCCAGTGTTGTAGATGCTTGTTTTTACCATCTAATTGAGTCTCTAAAGCTATTTGAAATATTTGTGATGGACTTATTTTTAAATCTGACTGTTTCCATTTAGCATTTAAGTCATCAGGAACGGAAACACTTACAACTACTGCCATCTGATTTAATATATTCTATAAGTCAAGATAGCATAAAAATTATTAATCACCAGTAGTAAGTCCGATTTTTACTTCCTCTGACATAATTACTGGTATTGGTTCACTAACAGTCAAAGATGTTGTAGCTCTAATACTGTTAGCAAAGTTTTCAGCATCGTCTATAGATTCAAACTGTGGAGCATGGGCACCAATTGTTTGGTTATGAACAAAAACGACATAAGAAGTTATTGGAAATTGCATTAAGTTGTATATCTTTCTTATGAAAAGATAGCGAATCCTATAGGAATTTCAACTTATATAGAAAGGTCCTGACTTATAAAATAAATCTGGTTGTAAAGCCACAGTTTTATCTGCTTCTTGGTAGTCTGTAACTTTTATTACTTGACTTAATTGTGATCCTTTAGCTTTTGATAATATCGCCCAAGCTAGTTTGTTGTTTGCTGTTTGTTTTGTGTCTTCCATTGTTTATTTTTTTACCTGCGTATTTTATTATGAAGTGAATATACTTGTATCGCACAAGTATTTGCACATGAAAAAACCATTGCTATGACAAAGGTCTGGAACTTAATCGTAGCAATGGTAAGGGTTCTTGAAAAGGTCTGTTATAAAATTTAATATTCTTCTAATAATCCAGCTATCGGAGGGACACTTGGCATTTCTGGTGGAGCAATAAGATCGTCATCATAGAGAGGAGATCCAAAATTATATTCATATTCAAAGTCCTGACCAGAGTTACGATCTCTGTATTCAATTTTGATTCTTGGCATTTTTAAAAAGGTAAAGTGCCTTCCTATGATACATCAAAAGAGTTAGTTTCGAAACCAGGTGCTAAGTCTGGGGGTGCATTTGGAGGTAAGAAATGTGATCTTATTCCATTAAATAGTTCAATTGTCTGATCAAGACTTAATTCCTGTTCCCCATGAATATTTTCAATGAATAATGGATCTTCCCTTAATCCATCTATTGTGGAGAGAACACCATCTAATTTTTTTAAAATACTTGCGTGATGTTTTTTTAAATCAGTCTTTTCTTTTAGTTTCATAATAAAGAATGTATGTATATTCATACTAAAGGTATTTATTATATTAAAACACTTTTTTAAATTTTGTCTTTATTCTCTTGTCTTAATCATAAAAACCAACAGTTTTTACAGAACCACGTTTACCTTGTACATCTCCAATATTAACTTCTCCTGCAGCATTATCTCTTTTGTTTTGTTCTCGCTTATTTATTTGACTTATAGACTTTCTTTCTTCTCTTTTCATGCGATTGCTTTCTGCTTTTCTCGCTGCTTTATCAAGTAGCGTTTCTTGTGCCCTAAGTAAAGCTTGATTATAACCATCATTTCTGTATGGATTTGTACCTGGTTCGAAAGTTTTGTATGGATCTTGTTCTGTCTTAGGTTGATATTTTTTATATAAATCTTCTATTTGCTTAGACTGAGTTTCATCAACATCACTATTAATTAAATCTTCTATTTGCTTGGACTGAGTTTCATCAATTTTGGACTGAGTTGAATCAGTTCCACCATTTACTGGGGTTGTCCCTCCATTTACTGGAATTGGCCCAGCATTTCCTGGCGGTGTAGCATCTGGAATAGGTAATTCAATACTACCATTTTCATTTGGTTTCTTGATTGCAACGTCTTGCCTACCTTCACTAGCTCCATAATTTATAAAATGTTGACGAGCTGCTTCTTCATCATCACCAAAAGCATCCTGAAGATCTACGTAATTTTCTAAATATGTTTTAGCATCAAAGGATTGTACGGATTCATCAGGAGCTTTTACACCTCCTTGTTGTGATCTACCTTCTTTTATTCCATGTTGTATGTAATGTTGTAAACCTGCCTGCCTATCATCTCCAAAAGCATCTTGTAGGTCTTTATATTGAGATAAATAATCTTCTACATTAATTTTATTTTTTGTATCTGTCCGTCCTTCTTTAACACCAAATTCTTTGTAGTGTTGTTTTGCTGCCTCTACATCATCACCAAAAGCCTCTTGAAGATCTTTGTAGTTTGATAAATATTGTTGAGCATCAAATGTAGCTCCTTCTTTACCAGCTAAAAAATCTGACCTTCTTTGTGCTGCTTCTGCCATTTGTTTTGCTTTCGCAGCCCTGTCCCCTGGAGTTGCTTCAACTATTTGTTGAACTAATGATTGTCGTTGATCTTCAGTTGCATCAGGTCCTAAATCTCGTAATTGATCTTGAAGTCCTCTCCTTGTTTCTGCTTGAGTTGCTACTCTCTCCTTAAATTCATCAGTAATGGCATCAGTTCTACCCTCTTCTTTACCATATTGACCATAGTGTTGTAATGCTGCACCTTTGTCATCACCAAAAGCTTTTTGAAGGTCTGTATAATTTGCTAGGTATTGTTTAGCATTTATATCACTTCTACCCTCTTCTATTCCAAATTCTTTATAGTGCTGTTTAGCTTTATCCTCATCAGTACCAAAAGCTTTTTGAAGATCTGCATAATTTGCTAAATATTGCTTAGCGTTAAAGTTTTCCAACTCCATTTTTAAAATTCAAACTTTTTTATTATTCTAATCCTTATTCTCTTGGACCTTGTATATATCTAATTCTTTTCTTGATTTTACATTTTTGTGTCTACTCTTCCCTCTTTAGCACCATATTGCCTGTAGTGTTGTCTAGCCTTTTTCTCATCACTTCCAAAAGCTTTCTGGAGATCTGCATAGTTTGATAGATACTGTTTAGCATCAAATGTTGCACCTTCTTCTCCTCTAAGAAAACCTTCTCTTCTTTTAACTGCAGCAGCTTTAGCTTTCGCTTTATAGTTTTTTGCCCTCCTATCTCTATTTTCTGCTTTAAGAGTCCCACCACCAGCAGTATCTACTCTTCCTTCTTTAATTCCATAATCTATGAAATGCTGTCTCGCTTTTGCTTCGTCATCACCGAAAGCTTTCTGGAGATCACCATAGTTTGCTAAGTACTGTTTAGCATCAAAAGATTTTAAGTTTGGATTAAAATCCCTAGTCCGTCTATCTTGAACAGGTTGTACACGAGATCCTCTAACAGGATCCTGATGAGATCTTTGTTCAAGTTCTTCTCTTGTTAAACTATCGAGAAATTTTTGTCTTCCCTCTGGGGACTTATCAATAACTTTTCTTTCAGGTTTGTAAGAACCTGGATTTTTAAGATCTTCTGGTGTAATTGGGACGACAACACGGTTGTCTCCTCCACCTACTAAATCTTCCTTTCTAATACCTTCTAAATCTGGTCTTTCAGGTCCATAAAAACCTGGACTACCTCCCCTGTAGTTCCGTCCACCAGTTATGTCACCGATAATACTACCAACTGGACCTTTATTTTCTGGTGGAACTACAGGTCTACCTATTCCGGGGAAAGGCAATGGTACAAAACCACCGCCAATCGGACTTGGGAAAGGTCTAAATGTTTCATCGTCAGCATTACCACCAATCATTCCACCGATAACACCACCAACAGGACCTGTGGGAGGTTTTAAAACATTAGGAATTTTTATACTTGGTCCTAAACCTACATTTGGATTTCTACCCATTTTTAAATTTACTCACTTTTTATTATTCTAATCCTTATTCTCCTCGACTTTAAATACCAGTAACTCTTCTCCAGGTTTTACATCTTTTAGTTCTGGATGGATGTTTCTGACTTTATCGTAGTCTCTTAGAGTTATGGTCATCATCCTCCACATAAAAGCAAAGGTAGCCCCGAAGACTACTCCAAAGCAGAGGAAATATATAAGGACTGTTATCTCGTTCATTTGGTTTTTCGCACGTAATTATATTTTAACTTGAATTATATTTTTAAAAACGAAAGTAAAACAGCTAAAACGAAAGTAAATTAGTGTGGATTATAAATCTTCATAAGGATGAGAATCCCTACTACACCTAGAGTTATAAGCAATCCAATAAGTAATACCATTTTTTTAATAAGTTTTTTAATTATAGGAGTTATACCCCCTCCCAAATTTTAAATTTTTCTTCATTTTCTTTATTTAAATAAGTTCTACCTTCTAAATCTTCAATAAGTTCTAATAATACTTTTCTGTAGTATTCTTTTTTCTTCTCTTTAGAATGTTTTCCAAGATCTTGTTTATCTTCTTCAATTCTTTCATAGGTGGTGAATTTAAAACCACACTCGCAGGTTCGAATCCTCCTTTGAGCATGGATATATTCTATAAATCTTGTAGCACTTGCCTTAGCTTTTCTATTACATTTAGGACATTTCACTATATAACCTCATGTTCAATTCTATGTCCTTGTATTTCAGTCAAACGTGATTGATTATCCCACAGTACTTGATAATGAGTCACGCTTGCTCCAATACTATTCTTTTTGATATTAATTCCTTTAACCACACCTTTTCTAGTTTTAATTAATCTTTGTTGTCCGTTACTATTTATATATCCACCATGAATACGATTAGAGTTTCTTTCTTTTACTCTGTCATTAACTTTGTATTTAAATGTTGCCATAATTAAAAGGTGTATAGGTTTATAGTGGTTTGGGGTCTTACGAGATCACACTTAATGGCAGCCATGATAGGGACTCTTAGACCTTTGGTGCTACTACCATTCCTCGATGAGAACCTGTTATCGTGAATAGATAAAAGTTACCTTAACCGCATAGACCGAGCAGTTACAATTATCTAATCAAGGCAGTATGAGAAAAGTACCATGAACTTCTCTGCCCCAGAATTTAGAAAGGAATCTCTCCCTCTGGCAATTCATTATCAAGTGCGTCAAGGTCACTATGTTTAACTTTCTTTTTAGCTTCAGAGAAATTCTTAAATAGATGATTGTCGTAAGCATCGTCCCAGCTTCCTACTTGATCAATGGTAGTTAACATCCCAACCATCTTAACCATGCCTCCTGTAGCCTTACCCTGCTCCTTGAGATTCTCCTCACCTCTTGCATCTAATCTATCTTGCTCTAAGCAACTCATTACTTTGGAGAAGATAAAGGCACGATCGTTAGGTGCAATAGAATCTGTAACAACTTTTCTACCTTCTCTCACATAATCTCTAGCCTGTTGAGGACTTACACTATATTTCTTTGCAAGTTTCTTTACTATAACCATAGATCTTTCGCCTTTGGCTAGTTGATCAGCAGCATAATTAATACGCTGTTCTTTTTCTTCATTAGTTGATCTTAAGTTTGTCATGATACTTGTTGTGTTGGTAAAGGACAGTAACCATCATCGCATTTTTCGAATAGGTCTTTTGGTTTTGAATCTTCAAATTTATTTTTAGCTTCCTCTGTTGAAATAATTTCACATCGGATTATCTTTGCTTCATCTCCATGTTTAGGAAACAAAGTAGTTAAGGCTGATCTTGCACCATAGCAAGCACCTTCAACATCTTTATAGACTCCATGTATTTCTTCAACTCTTTCTCCAGAGCTAAAAATAACTACATATGAAAATTCTTTTTTTGTCATGGTGTTTCGGGAGTAAAAGTCCAATGAGTGTGTTTCATTGATAGAAACTGTGTAGCTTCTGTAAATTGAATGATAGACCAACCTACATCTTTTCTGTATACCATAATCTTTCCATGAGGATCGACATCAGATTGTGTTGGTAACGAGTCTTCAGTTAACTTAAAAACATTTTCTGGTAGTACAGGTCTTAGTTTCATTTTATTTTTTTGGTACATAAGGTTGTGCAAAATTGATTTGATTATCTAAAAATTTATTAATTATTAGAAAATTTTTCTGGACTTCAAGTCTCTCAAGAATTGCTTCTTGAAAGTCTTCTTGGGAATCATAATCCCCTGGGGTCAGGGCAGTTGCAGAAATTAGCTTCTTTGCATCTACTAATAGTTTTCTAGCTTGCCAAAGGTTAGCAGTTAAATCTGTAACATCTTTTGGAGCTGTTGCATTGTAATTAGGTGCTGTCATTGTAATAACTTCTGTGGTGGAGGCGGAGAGGATCGGATACTGATGTATTAATTGAGAACATTCTTCATTAGTAAAATTAAAAACTTGAGTAAGATGTACAACTAAATCGTCATAAGTCCATTTAATTAGATCAGAAAATACATGACGAATAATTTTAATTTGTTCTTGTTCTGATAAATCATCTGTTAGTAAACTCCTTAAAAGTTTCTCGTCTAACCTGTCGGATTCTGTCTGCTTGTAATTCGTCAAGTTCTTGATTGGTAAACTCATATTTATTAAAGAGCCAATCATCAAATTTGCAAGTCCATTGCTGTGGAGTGTTACAAGATTGATACTGTCTTTGAGTATTAACATAATCAGCAAAAATTGGTTTCAGTTCACTAAGTAAACCTTGCTTTTTTTTAACCTTTGCGATAAGTCCTGGACCACCTTTTAATTTGGCTAACTCTCTAGCTGTTAACCACTTCTTATGGTGGATATTATTTTTTGAGTAGATGTCGTATAGCTCTATAGCTATGTCTAAGTATTCTGATTGAAGCATTAGTTGTCCTCCACTTTTTCTCGGTTGTCATAGTTGTCAATAGCTCTAAGAATTTCTTCATCAGTTCTATCTGGAAACATACGTTTCATTCTTTCGAATACAGTTTCGTGTTGGTATTCTTTCATAATACGTTTTCTTTCTAAACGTGTAATGATTTCATTAATGTT
>MDTB01049731.1_pt1 | contig 10967 bp, 15 predicted proteins | sample 811161 | NCBI WGS metagenome assembly MDTB01 (sample SAMN05326650, study PRJNA326480) | marine metagenome | isolation source: seawater | place: Mediterranean Sea | collected 2009 | reverse complement strand
TATCTGAATTTGACGACAAAGAAATTTTTAGAGATAACCAGCGTGGAGTTAAGGGTATTGTTGCAAAAGGCCGAGTAAGGTTTAGAAAGTATGAAGACGAAGATACCGGTCTACAGTTTGTCGGCCCCGAACATAGAACATATGGCGCCGTGCCTCCCGGCTTTGTTAAGTCTATGAACAAATGGGCCGCAGAAAGCCAAGAAGAAGCCTTTAGAGAGGCCGGCTATTTAGACGAAGACAACTACGCTCCAAATTGGTACAGCTTGACAAGATACGGAGGATCATACGAAGACACAACCGATGACGATGTGTTAGGAGATCTTTTCCGACACTATAATCCGGATTTTACCTCTTACGATGGAGGCCACAATGTTAATCACTTTGGTGGGGATGAGCAAGAAAGCATTTATGATGAATATGTTGAGAGAGTTGATGAACTCAACGATTATGCTGCCAACAACTTAGGCTACTGCAGTACCCACGCTGAAGTTAACGACGATATGGACGAGCCGTATGTCTACGCCAGCGCAGATTTGAGGATTGAATTAAACCTTCTAGGCTGGAACGGCATCATGGAAGACTATGGCGCAGGCTATTATCAATCAAGAGGCGCTGATGAGGACGGCAACCCATATATTATTCCAAAGTCTTGGGGCAGCGATTATCAGCAGAAAAGACAATTTGAACGTGCATTCGAAGACAAAATAGATCTCTATTCTGACGAGACTGACTGGGACATTAATGTTCAAAAGGGTGGTGCAATAGGCGAAGAAGGTTCAACGACAGTCCTTGAGGTTACATTTAGGTTTACTATGGAAGACGGCTCTACACCTGATGATTATGAAAATTTCATTGATTATGTTGCATCTGATATCGACGACAAGGTTGCTAATATTCGCGAATCAATAAGGTTAGGACTGGTTGAAGAAGGATACATGCTCAGAAACTACTTCGATAAGTTTAACTATGCAGCCGAGGAAGAAGATGGCACAGAGCTTCCTACTCCAGCGGAGGAATTTGCTGATCGTCTGGAGCACTTTGAATTCTATCCTCCATCGGATGACGGCGATGGCGAAATGTTGTTCGTGTCTCGCGGGCCCGGAAAGGTTAATTATATTACAACACCCACAATGATGCCCACCTCGCTCCGAAAGCACGATAGAGCAACAGGCTGGACGGTGACTGATCTTGAGACAGCGTTCGGTGGCGAACGGTACTCGCTCGGATTCGGCACACCGCCGTCAGTCAAGCACACAGGCCTTGGTATGCACAAGATAGCTATGGCTCTTAGCGACATACAAAAGGAAGCGGAAGCATATGCTGGCAAGCAATTGTCGCTTGATTTTGGTAAGACCTATGAGGCGCCACCCGATCAGGATGCGCTCCCAGACTTTGCAAAGAATGTTGAATTTATAACCGTTCTCGCTACGCCAACTGCTTCACAGCAAGCAGGATTACCAGAGACAGACGATAAGGACTCTAGACATTTAGGCTTTGGAATCAGGGTTAAGATTCTTTCTGCTGATTCTGAACGCGAAATTAAAGGTGCAATTGCATTTATGGAATATGTCGATAAGGAAATTACAAAAATTGGTAGAGCATTTCAAAGTCTATGGGAACCCGCAATTGATGAGGCTGTCGAGACAAAAGAAAAGGCACAGGCTGCAGCTGTTAGTAAAGGCACGATGGAGCAACTTACAAATGCTCTCGATACTAAGGTGAGAAACATGCTCAACACCCCTAGGCCCGGTAATCCCGATTATCAACCACCTCTTGTTCCTATCTTAAAGGCTTATATTGAATGGGCCCACACCGCATGGCCAGAAATGCATTTACTTGAACGCAGAGTGCTTATAAATCAGTATTTGAGGCCGCTACAACAAGGAAGTCTCGGCACATCAGCGGGCAATTATGAGCCGAACAGCACTGGAAGCAGTTACTCTCCGCTACACTGGAAGCGAGCGGTTAAACAAGCTCACCGCGAAGCCGGAGCCCCAGAAGCCGTGTGGGGCAGGTATGATTGGTACGGTGATGCTGATTTTAGGAAGATTTTAGAGAAACATAGAGCCGAGGCCGGCATTGACAGAGATGCAGAACTTGATGCAGATATTGAACAGGCAGAGCGTGTGCAACAACAGCTATCACCTGAAGCCAGCGCAGAACAGGAAGAGCCCGTGGGCCTAGCGCGCTTAGGCACTGCCCTAGATCAAGGTGGCGGTGGCCCAGTTGTCAGAAGGGGCGAAGATCCCGAGCCAAGACCAGCAGAGGAGCGCCCGAGACTTACAGGGCTGCAAGCACTACGACAGATTCGGGACATGGAGGATGAATGGGATGCTGCAGTCAATCCCCAAGATCCTCTAAGAGAATCGATACGAAATGCAATAAAGGAAACTATTTATAAAGAGGATATTAACAACATGTCGAACAAAAACAAGCTTAAAGAAGCTATACGAAACGCCTTAAGACAGAACCTTAACGAAAACTGGCTCCAGCGCGGAATGGCATACGCAACCGGTCAGGGCGAAGAGTATGATTCAGACCAAAGAGTTGCCAGAGAGAGTGAAGAGGCTAGAGAATCAGGCCTGCGTGGTCGCCGAGACCCTGATTACGTTCCTGAGTATGACTTTGTTGGGCCACCATCACCAGCCAGCAGCCAAGACGAACCACTAGACTTTACTTATAGCAGTGAACTACCGCCACTACGTCATGGAGGATACAGGCAAGGTGACGCTACACCTTTTGAACAAGACGTTCAACACTGGTATCAAGTAGGGGGCCCTCTTGAAGCTGACGAATTCGGATATCTAAGTCCAGACCCTTATTCAATGAACTATGAAGGCGGGAGAGAGTTTATGGCAGGCTCCGATCCTTTAAGTTACACATATGTCAACCCGCAGGAAGACCCATACTTGTACGATACGATGACTGGTTGGTATGAGAATCAAGGTGAACCTTGGATTGATCAGTTTGGACAAGAACGTACATGGAGTGAAGAATTGTTGTATGGAGATCCGCGTGATCATCTAGCCGCAACTCGCCCACCAGACGAATGGCTTGATCCAGTTCCCAGCATGCAACTGCCGTGGACTGGGCCTACTCCTGCTGAAGGCCAGTCTCCAGAAATTACACGCGGCATGCTTGACCAATATTTTGGAGATCATAACGATATGGCCGGCCGGGTTCCGCCAGTCCCGGGATCAAGCGGCACTCACTTAGCCATCGACGCTGGCGGTCGACGGATGGACCCGCTTTATGCTACGCTTCCGGGTTATGTTTACGATACCAGACAAGACGTTGCCGGCGCCGGCAATATCGTTGGTATGACAAACTTAATTCCAGACCCCAACGATCCGACGCAACCTTATTATATTGATCAGCAATATTTTCACCTCGCACGCCCGGCTTCTTTCAATGTTCAAAGAGGCGAGCGTGTCATGCCGGGTGATGTTGTTGGCGATCTGGGCAACACAGGACTACCCGGCATGGGAGATCATTTACACTGGCAGATGCGCGGCGGTGACATCGCTAGCAATCTCGGACGGGGCCGAAAGAAAATTGGTTTCCCGAGTGGTCCTGTTTATTTCGACCCTCGTATTGTCAATACGCCCCTCGCTAATGCGGGCCAAACTTTAAGTTCCGGCAGAGTTGTTCCGCAAACGGTGAGAACTAGCAAAATAGATCCTAGACAGATAAACCCTGATATATTTGATTATTATCGATACAACCCGATTCCTGCAACGGTTCCCGACTACGTGCCAATTGGCCCCGGTGATCCGGGATTTACTGGCTATGATACCACTGATGCCAGCGGCTTGGGGCCGTTCTTTGATATACGAGAAGGCAAGAATCCGTTTTTCCATAATCCAAACAAGCTACGTCATGGCAAGTCTATTCTGCGTGAATCTATTAAATTAAAGGTTGGCGCCGCAGCCGACTCGGAACATCACGGTGATTGTGAGGCTTGCGTTACCTGTGGAAACATGCACGGCCCTGAAGAACCTTGCGAATTGCCAACTTTAAAGGAGGCTATCCGAAAAGCGATCTTGAAGAAGATTGGGAAAGCCAAGTCATGAATTACCAAAATCTGAATGAAGATTATGTTCAAAATGTTTATGAAGCACAGTGTTCTATGAGCATCCACAAGCAGAAAGGTGGCGACAAGAAGCAGACATTGACTGATATTCGGGGAATCCCCGGTGTTACAATCGTTAGTGTCGTTCCCGGCACCAGCCGCGAAATGGGCCACACGTTCCTCACTACCCTATCAGTGAAGTTTGAATTAAACAACAACCTGCCTCCACGAAATTATATCAAGAAAGTTTTGGTGCCTCACCTCAGAAGGGTTGAGGGTGTCAGCAATATTCAAGTTAAACGTATAGCTAAGTTAACTGGACCAGAGGTATAAGAACGTGAGTAAGTACTATAAAATTTGGAAACAATTTCTTACAGAAGGTCAAATGTCACCGCATCAGATTTATTGTGATATGGATGGTGTGTTGGTAGACTTTGTAAAGGGAGCACTTGTTTCATTAAACGAAGACGTCAACAACGCTAGGCTGCCTGATAAAAAAGAATCTGGAGGGTTAAACGATCTTGGTCGTCTTAGGAGAGCAATGCAGAGAGAGGGGGTTGACACAATAGTTGAAGAACATATAGAAAAGTTTGCCGGTGGCCACTCAAATGTAAGAAAATTTGCGATTAGACACATGTATACGAGCTTATCAGATGATGTTGATTTTTGGTCAAACCTGCCGTGGATGGAGGGTGGCCGAGAACTTTGGAACGCAATCAAGAAGTACGACCCCTACATTCTGACAGCACCTATGGGCCCCGGCTCTGAAAAGGGAAAACGTCAATGGATTATGAAAAACTTGTCACCTGCACCACAAAAAATCTTTATGTCACACGACAAATATAAGTGGGCAACTACCAACGACGGTCATAAGAATATTTTGATTGATGATTTCATGACTAATATAAAGCCTTGGGATCAAGCTGGAGGGATTGCAATCCACCACCGCGCCAGCGATATACAGGAAACTTTTGCTGAACTTACTCGCCACGGCATCGAGGTTTTGCGCGCACCTGAAAGTTCAGATGATGATGGAAGAATTAGCGATTCCGAGGATAATAACGATTATTAACCTTTGCGTTATTTAAATTAGATTTTTTTAGTTTTTTTTATTTTGATCGCATTATGCAAGATAATGGCCACCCCAAGGCTCAGGCTTTAAATAATTGCAGTTTACGCCTTGAGCAACAATGCTAAAAATCAAAATTCTTGCAATAAAAAGCTCAATGCGCTTGATTTTTGTCCAAACGCCACATAGTTACTTATAGTATGGAGGTGCTTTTGGATGAGTTTGGTTGCAAAAGCTACACAACTATTGGCAGTTGTTTTCACGCTTTCTTGCGCCCAACCTACACCAGCAACCGTCGTTGAGCAGCCCGCACCAGTACTACTGCAAACAATTGAGTGTGGCTCTAACGGCATTAACGCATCCCGCGACCATGCATCGACCGCTTCTTCTTGGAGGATGGGCAGAGTTGCCAGCCAAACAAGAAACGCGGCTGTAAAAATACTGCACGTTGACGGTTCCCGTCGCGGATCTGGTGTTTACATGAGATACGAAGGTCACACAATAGTTTTGACCGCTGCCCACGTTATTGATGGCGGCCCGCCCTACGTTTTTGTTGAAAACGAATCTGGAGAACAAACTGTAGGCGCAGTCATAAACTTTGAATTGTCTAGTTCCCAAGACTTTGCCGTGATAGTACTCCAATCAGAATTACAGCACAGCACTGCTATGCCTCTAAAACTTAGAGATAATTATAGAGAAGCTGTGGGAGAACAGGTTGTTTATTCGGGAAGTCCCGGCCACCACGATTTGTTAACTATCTATGGCAACGTAGCGGGCATCGCTCCAAACCAAAATTTAATTTTGCACTCTTACGCTTGGATGGGTGCTTCAGGTTCGGGAGTTTTCGACCATCGAGGAAACCTTATTGGAATCTTAAGGGCCATCGATGTCAATTCGGGTGTAATCGCCCCGCAACTTACAGAAGATATCGTCTGGATTGCTCCGATCAACAATTCAGATCTAGAAAGGTTAGCAATTATATTAAGGATATATGAGCTTTCGGAAGAGATAGAAAAAATTGAATAACAAAAAATAAAGGAATAGCAAATATATGAAGAACACGATCAGAAACTTAGGCCTTATGCTTGTAATGTTTGCTGTTTCGTGTATGCAGCCCGACTATTCTATTGTTACTGGCGGTGATGGCGAAACGGTGTATGTTGAAGTACCCGGAGAGACAGAATATGTTGAGGTACCAACATATATATTGGTAGAAGTACCCGGCGAAACGCAGTATGGCGAAATATGGGTAGATTCTTTCGTCCAACCTCAAAGTGTTGACGGAGTAGATATCTTGTGGGTCATCGATACCTCTGGTTCAATGTATAGATACGATCCTGAGTTGATGGCCGGCATTGAAGCCATGTTGGAGGCCTTGCCTGAATCGGGCTGGCGTTTAGCCATGATGAGTAACGATCCGACAAAAGCTGCTGTAGAAGCTCAGTTTCCATTAGTGCCGGGGGATGATGTTGCTGACGCAATAGACATGTATAACAACATGGGCAGAGGCGGCAGAGAAGAAGGCTTTGATGCCGCGTACGAATACATCGTCAACAACTCTTATGCCTCTACTTGGTTACGTCCTGACGCTGCGTTGTTAGTTGTATTTGTTTCTGATGAAGAAGAGCAGAGTGATGACCACTTCACAAATATAGATGATTTTAAAAGCTGGTTCAGCACTCAACGTGGAGGTTCGGCTTATGCTGCGAGCATCGTCAATGTTGCTCAAGCAGATTCAGTTTGCGACAGCCCGCCGAGTTCAATTGACATTGGCGATAGATACATAGAGGCAACTAACTATTTTAGTGGCGTCATTGTGGACATATGCGATGAGGACTGGGCCCCCGGTGTGCAGGATGCGTCTAGTCGCCTAGAGCCATATGAAAAACTAGAGCTTACATATGTGGTTAGTGACGAATCAACTATCCGTGTTTTCGTCAACGGCGCGCTGAATTGGGACTGGTACTATCAGGCTTCAGATAACACCGTATACTTCACTGTGATTCCTTCCGGCAACGATCATGTAGATATCGGATACCATTATGACCCCGACGATCCGCATGGCTATGGGTCAGGAGATACAGGAGATACGGGAAGTTAAACCTTTGGAGATGGGTGACCGAGATGACCGAAGAAGAAAAAAGATGCAGGCCACCATACCTTAAACTTGTTCACTCAAAGGCTATACAGCCAGTTGAACCCACACAGGATGTTGTTCAAAAAAAAGAGTTTATTGATTTTGATAAACCATCCCGTGGCTTTCGAGAAACCATGCACCGAAAGGGTATTGATCTCAAAACTGTGACTATGGGTGTGGGAGCATTATGTATAATGTGTGCTTCCATTGTGTTTATGATGACGGTGCTTCTACTCGCCTCTACTTGACGATTTATGTCCGTAATGACTACTTATATATTGTGAGGTGTCATTTGTGGGATAGCTTTGTTTATTTTCGTCGCCGTCGTGTTGCTGTGTTTTATCATGGGAGCCAGACGGCAACTTGTGCGTTTCGAGATGAAGGTTAAACTACAAAAACAGATTGCAGAAAGACGAGCCCTTTTAAAAAATTTAGAGAAACTTAAAACTAAAGCGGATAGACGTAACAACAAACACAAAAATAGAACAAAGAACACTTAAAACTAATACTGATATAGGATATTATATAATAAATGAAACGGAGGATGAGATGTTAAGACGCATAATGCGTTTGCTTGGATTCATTAGCAAGCAGGATATTGAAATTTTGCAAGCTGAGAACCAACTATTAAAGATTCAGGTCAAAAGGTTGATAAAGCAAACTGAACTATTGGCTGTTGACAATGCGGAACTGTCCGATAGGTTGTCGGCCTATCAGCAATCAGATGTGTCCGCTTTGAAAGCGATCATGGAAGAATTCGATCTGCTGATGATAGAGAAGATGAAACCAGTGGGAGATGCCTAATGAGTGTTGTGAAAAGCAAGAAGCATGCCAAGAGTGCGTGGCTGTCTAAATCACAGAAAGATATTAAACCTTGGGGCTCTGAAGTTAGATGGGCTGCACTGCCATCGATTCAAGGAAAGATCTTGTATATTGACGAGGACTGTCGAACGAGTTATAAGTTTCACAAAAGCAAGAACGAAGTTTTGCTTCTGCTCAAAGGCAGAGCTATGGTAACCTTCGGATCGGAATATAGTCTGGCAGATCCCATTGGGCACCCAATTAAGACAGTCGAAATGGTCGAGGGGGATTGCTTAAACGTCCAGTCCTGTTGTCCATATCGCGTTCACGCACTTGAAAACTGCCAGTTTATTGAGATTGGCGATGCTAACAGAGACGATTTAACCCGCATAGAGGATGATTATGGGCGCGCAAAAAAAGAAGAGTAACAAAGGTGTACCACCGGCTCAAGATCCTATTGAGGAAGACTTGAAGCCAAAAAAGCCAAGTAACCGAGCACCGGAAGGCATCCGAACCTTCACTGTGTGCCGACAGCACGACGAGACAGGCATTTCTGGTGAGGGCGTAGTGATTGAGGGTGCTACATTCGCTACTGGGCACACCGTCATACATTGGCTAACGCCCGCCCCCCGAGGTTCGATAGCTTTTTTCGATGCTTTTGATGATTTTATCAAGATTCATGTAACAAGTCATCCCACCAATAATACTATTATTACGTTTGAAGACGGGGAACAGACTATTTATGAAGGTAAAGAGTAGGCAGCACCAAGACAGGAACCGCTGCTTTAGGTAAACCTGATTGATGGAAAAAAATGAGGAAGCGGCAGAAATCCTTGAGGTCGGCGACTTAGTTAGGTTGCTCCCCGGCGCTATTGGCTACCCCATGTTTACGGAAGCTGCAAAGCGTCTTGGCGTGGGCATTGTGCTAGAGAAGAGAGTTAGACCCCCCGAATGGGCAGACCCGACCTATACAGATGTTTTAATGTATAGGGTCATGTGGAGTGGTACTAAATCAAAAAGATGGGAATTTCATAGTGATTTAGTGAAAATGGTAGATAAATAGTATGTGGGCTCTTCTACGAGAACAATAGTGATTGGTGACTTGGTACGTTGGACCAGTCCATTATACTATGTTGAAGATGGCAAGGAACATGTCCTTAACCATTGGTGTTATGCTTTAGTAATTAAAGTAAGGTTCAATCAAGGGCTAGAACTTAAACTAATAGGAAAATCAACTTCAGTGTTCCCCATTATAGTTGAGGTTGGCAAATTGTTGAGCACCGGGCAGGTCCAAGTTTCCGAGGGCAAAGGAAAATGGCGTACGCTTCACAGTGTTGACTACTTATGAATAACCACCGCGAAACTTCGCGCCAAATTTTTTCATTTGAGGTGTTCATGAGTGTCTGGGCAAAGGTTAAAGTTGCAAATTGGAGATTATGTGCGTTGGGAAACTGGCGTTACAATGTTCTCTGCTAGCGCGGCTGGTACTGTTAGTCCAATAGAGTTTAGATATTCCTACGGTATTGTTGTTGACTTGGCTCATGGAGTGCCGGAAAACGACACCTCTGATGTTGTCATTGTGTACAACTTTGATAATGGAGATTGGGTGGTTGCCCCGGTCGATGATGATAAGTATAGATTTGAGCTTATAAGTAGCGTGATGACGGTTAAAGGTAGTGTAATATGACAGATTATTCAGGAAGCATAAGTGGCAAACGCCCGGACCCGCCGGAAAGGTTTAATGTCGAGGTTGGGGATATGATTTCGTGGAAAGAGCCAGACTTGTCAATAGCTGCTATAGACGGTGATTGGTCTTTCGAGGAATACCACGGCATCGTCGTAAAGATAAACTTTCCTTCGAGACAGTATGGCAACTATCTTTGGGATGTTTATTTTTATGGAACTGTGACTGCGGGATATGACGAATATGGCTATCAATACGAAGAAAGGGATGATGTTAGTTGGCTGAAAATAATGGTAGTTGATTCAAATGGCCGAAAGTCTTTTAGATATATTTCTACTGATGATGAGTATAAGATATTGTCAAAAGCTAAAAGAAACTTAAAAGGTGAGTTGTCTGGTAGTATAATTGTTTAGGTGAGGATGATGAGTAAGTCTGAAAAAAATACCGACGAATTGGAACGGCTGCAAGTCTATAAATATATTGTCGAGAGTTGGGATTCACGTAAGGCTCTATACTATAGCTATGTTGAGACAAAGCAAAAGGTTGTTGAACGCATCAAGGATGAGGCTAAGGGTGAGGTTTATGTATATGACGTGTTCCCCGGCTTGCTCAAGCATGATGTTGATCTGGTGGAGCCGATTTGGATCACCACCAAGATTGAAACTACAATGTTTATACCTGCTGGGCTCAAGGTTACGATCCACGATCTCGGCACCATACTGTATGGCATCGATGAACCTGTAACAGAGCCCTGACATTTAGTTTACAACTTTCGCATCTTTAGTGCTTGACACAGGGCAGACTATAGGGTATATTAGTATAGTAATCAAAAGGAGCGAACATTGAAGATTGGAGATTTGGTAACACTATCATCTTACGGCAAGCGTCTTATGCACATGAGTAAGTGCATGGCTCAACGAAAATATCATGCAGGCATGAAGTCTGACTTGGTTGGACTCGTTATTGCCGAGACGAGCCCCACGCATTCGTGGGAAAAACAAATGAAATATTCGGTCGCATGGGTTGACAACTGTGAGTTCAATCCGCAAGGCCGAGACAACTGGGTGAAGTATTTTCACCGCAAAGACCTAAAACTGGTCAAGAGAGCAAAATAAGGAATGAACATGCTTAACTTTTTTACAATCACCGCTGCAGCTTTGAGTCTTACAATCGGTACTGCACAGGCTGGAGAGCCTGTTGAGGC
>MDTB01005601.1_pt1 | contig 10967 bp, 17 predicted proteins | sample 811161 | NCBI WGS metagenome assembly MDTB01 (sample SAMN05326650, study PRJNA326480) | marine metagenome | isolation source: seawater | place: Mediterranean Sea | collected 2009 | reverse complement strand
ATAAATTGGTGGAGGTGGTCGGTACTGCCCCGACGTCCGAAATGTTTATTTCATCTTGATCAACATTTATACATATAATTATACCCTAAGGTTGACGTTGTGTCAACTTTGTGCTAAATTAGTTTATATGCCAAAAAATAGAATATTCAAGATCAGTGACGGTTCAGAGACCAAAGAAGTTGAGGCGATGTCCTACAAGAAGGCAGTGAAATCATTTCAAGCAAGTTCTAAGGCGAAGATGATAACTATCGAGTGGACGACGAAGGGTGGAGAGCTTTTCGTCAAAGATCAGAAAATACCAATAGGTAGAAAGAAAAAGCTAGGATAGACAAAAAAGTGAAAGTGAGCCACAACCCATTAGTTAAGATGCTGGTCAAAATCAGAATGGCCTATGCGGACTTCCGTGGACACCACGGCAAAGTTTGGGACTATGAGCCTGGCGAATACTATATGGGCAGACACGCAGGACACCGCAAACACGAAAAGAAACACAAAATCAAATGACAAAATTGATGTGGACTATTTTTGCCGTGTACACATCAGTTTTCATCTTTGGTTGCATCACTTTATTGTAGCATCATATAACTTATAGTAGCACTTCACAGTACAACCTACGGGCCTAAATATTATTGTGTTTAGAAGGAAGAAGCCCTCTTATTGGTCAAAGATCAGGAAAAAAGCACCAAAGGTTCCAGACATCACCTGTCCAGACATTGACTCTGTACTGAACAGGCTGGAGAAGTTGGTGGGCAGAGACCTTACGAAAGCACAGTACGACATCATTGAACGTAAGTTAGAAAAACTACGTGAAGCAAACGAAAAACTTCGAGACTCTGGCAAGTATTGGCACGATGCCTGTAGAGAAACTGTCCGTGATCTACTAGGGAAGAAGAAAACTAGATAATTAATTGTATGTGGAAGGTATTGGTAGTGATATGTATATTTGGTAGTCCTTGCCAAATGTTTGTTGAGGATCCAATGAAATATTACAAAACTGAAGACGAATGTAACGTTGCCGCTAAGAACAAAGCAGAAGCTATGATAGAAACTTTCAATGACTTCGGATACTACGTCGAAAGCCAAGCATCAGCCTGTCAATACGTTGAGACTTATAAGGAAACCTAATTTTTTCTTACACCATAGGCCAATAACACACCACGCTTCACTTTGCCCGTGTACACCAGGCTATGAACAAACCTATGATTGTTAATGAAAATTGGCTTGCTGACGTCTATCAATCCAACATTCCTGAACTTGAACTTTATGTCTGCACTTGATCCTGACAGGACAAAATACAGTTGTGTTGGACCATCAATTATTGATCTACCATCCTCGTAATAAAAGTCATCTTTATGCACTGGTAAAACTGAATTAGGTTGCAGTTCTACATACTGCATCTGTAATATGTCCGTGAAGCCAAACTGTTGCATGGCCTTTTTCAACTTAGGACCCTTAATTTTCTCAACATCCATGGTAGGCAATACTGGGTTGGCCTTTAGAGACTTGCAAGATCCTTGTCCGTGAAATTTTGTGTCCACGTATTTCAAATCCTCATCCAAGTCAATTTGTTTGTCTACTGTTTCACCATCATATTCTATGTAGGGTAGGGCGTTTAGATCTGATCTATGATACCAATACGGACCTTCTCCGTTGGCAAAGAATTGTTTGACACTGTTAGGTATGAAGTCCCCCTGCACAGCTTCGTTCCAACTTTCGGTAAGCAAATATTTGCGAGGGAGGTCCTTAAACCTAAGTAGATCATCTTGTGCTATGCAGTCAGAAATCCTAGAAAAATATACGGAGAGATTGCCATGTATCCATATTTCATAGCCATTTGACGTGTTACAACCTGAATTTAGACAAAGGCCTATGGATTCTTCATTAATAATAATGTCACTCACACCCTTTCTGGTACCTGGAATTATAACCTTATACCATTTATCTTCTAGTGTGAAATCACTATACTCATGTGTCTTTCTATCAAGATCTATTAATTTAATGCCATCAATCGAATCTTTTGTCTTTATTTCAATCTTCATATTGAATATTTAATTTATAACTGATTGACACAAATTAAATTTGTGTTATAATAGCTAGGTAATTTAGGGTTAATCCTATTGTAGGAAGTCTGCCCTCGGTTGCACTCATTAACTATAGGAGACTTTATGAGCAAAGTAAAAATGCTTCTTGACGTAGTCAAAGAAGTAAAGAAAGAGGCACCAGAGGATGTTCCGAACTGGTCAAGCAAACTGGCCGAATCAAAAGTAAATTTACAGAACCAAATAGCCAAAGGGAGATTGTTACCAAGAGGGGTCGAAGACCATCCACTTGAACACTTCGCATTCAACTATTCAGTGCAACGTGACGTAAGGGCAGGACACGTAATGAACATTATGAAGAAGTTCGATCCAAGGGTATGTTGTCCTGTGTCGGCAGTGAAACGTTCTGACGGAGAGACACTATACATATTCGATGGACAACACAGGGCAGTTGCATTAGCACTGCTTGGCTGGAAGAAGATACCTGTAACGATAGTAGAAACAGACGAGCCGGCCTTTGATGCAGAAGCATTTGAGATAGTGAACGACTCAGGCATACTACGGGCAGGTACGGAAGAGATACACAGATGCTTATTACATAGATACAAAATGGGCGAAACTGAAACAGAAAGAGTGGTGACAGCACACAAGGTGCAAGAGATCTTCGATCATTGTGAAATAGATCTCGAACCAAAACGTGTTAGGAAGAGCCCAGGTAAGTGCGGACCAAATAAGCACTATTTTTCACATTTTGATTACGCCTACAAAGGAATCAAAATGGCAGGTGAAGAAGGACTACTCCAAGCATTACAGGCCTTAAGGACAGTATATGGCGACGAAGAAGGTGGAGAGATAAACCAAGGACTTTTTATTGGATTGATGAAGCAGTATCAAATGGGTGCAGAAGCTAAAAGATTAGGCAGGCTCCCACAAGAATGGATGTGGGATATGCTTGATGCAATGAAAAAGGTTTGTCCAAGTGCGACACTTATACATAGTGCCACAAAGAAACAATGGCAACACGCAAACGGTGTTGGTTGGGACGCACCAGTGGCTATGGGTCATATGTTGCGAGAAGTATACTTGTTAGAGGACGGAACCTTCGAACCAAGTTATATGCAGAACGTTACCCTAAAGTTAGAAGATGGAGATATTGCTCCTGACTCAGAGGCACAGACAGCGTTCAACAAGTATGTCAAATAAACTTTGCTATTACATATGCACAGTGACTAAGGCAGTGCCAGACTCAATAAACTTTTTCGAAGACGAGGAGGAATATGGATACGGACTGCCCTGGAAAGATGTGCTGAAAGAAGTAAAGCAACACTACTTAGATGGCGCTGATGCAGTAGAACTAGAAATGATAACCAAAGAAGAATTCAATGATAGACTTCCAAAACCTTACTAACCTACCAGAGATAAACTTCAAGGCCAAAGGCAGACCTGAACTTAAGGAACTTGCAGATTACATAGATAAAATGAAAGCGGATCTGTTCGATGAACATTGGAGCCAGGCAACAAAGAAGCACATCAAAACTTCTTTGGTGCTTTACATAAGGTCTATGCAGAAACAGTTGGCGCCAATGGGCTATCATTATAAGGCACAGGATCTTCTTGGCAAACAACATCTAGAACACGTGATCCCTCAGAACAAGATAATCACTGCCTACTTGCACGACAAAATCTCAGCAGAACTTGTACTACAGATGCCTTTGTGTCTGATTGACGATGTCGACAAACATATACTTGAGGGTGACTGGCAACAGTCAGGAAATTGGGAATATCCTTTCCGTAGGTATGCACAGGCCGGATATACTAAGGTGATAAAAGATGTTCGTGGTAATAAGGTTGATTTAAATACTCATAGCATCAAAGATCATTTTAATATGTTGGGACAAAGTGTATAGGATAAAAAGATTAGATTTTAATGTTGCGTATGCCTGCAACCTTTCTTGTAAAGGGTGCATAAGCCTCAGTGATTTTGATCGTAGGGGTGTAGAGTCCTTGAAGGACATAGAAGAACAATGCAAGACTTGGAGCCAAATACTTGATCCTTCTGTTATCTCGATATTTGGTGGTGAGCCTCTATTACACCCAAGGATAGGTAAAGTGCTAGAGTCTATACGAAAATATTGGCCTAATGCACAAATCAGGATGATAACCAATGGTTATCTCCTTAAAAGGTATGATCCAGAAATGTGGTTCCAGTTTGGATCATTGGAAATGCAAGTCAGCATCCATAGACAAGACCATGAAACTATAATTACCAAAGAGATAAAGAGAATAGTTAAGTGTAGATCGGATTGGGAGGCTCGGAGAACATTTAATGAAGGACACAGACAGTTGGAACTTCACAATAAGGATCTTTCAATATACAAGAGTAAATTCAAAACTTTCGTTATGCCTTATCGTTTAGAAGATGGAGAACTCAAACCTTTCGACAGCGATCCAAAGAAGGCACACAGCATTTGTGGCTCACCCGATGTTCCAATATTGTACAGAAACAAATTGTATAAATGTGCTCCACTGCCCAATATACTTGAACTAGATAAAGGAAAACATTACAAATACGTGGGCACGGAGGCATCAGGTGATGTAGCAAGTTTAGTCAGCAACATCAACAGACCCGAATCTGTTTGCAGTATGTGTCCTGAAAACATCTCTCATTCCGTAGATCATTTTGATAAGAACAATGTTCACGTGAAAAGTATTGATTAGTGGTTGACACACATACCAAACAGTGTATAATTAGGACAGCAAATCCACCAGAGCTGGTAAGATACCAATTCTCATTTGCAGTCTAAAAATTAGAGACACTCTATGTCGATGATGGATGGATAGCCAGAGGCGGAGCAAAACAACCCTACGCCAAAGGCGAGGTTGGAGTCGAGAACGGACTGGTGGATAGCTATTCATTATGCCAAGCGAAAAAACAAAAAAACTTCTAGAGGGACTGGGCAAGATCACAGATTCGGGACCTAGCAGGTTCGAAAAACAAAAGTATCATTCATACACCAACAGATTCTATCCAAACTTTCTGCACAGCCTACCGGCAATATACGAAAAAGCAAAGCGTAACAAGGACGAGGAGGGCGACGAATACATCATGATCGACAGGGTGTACGGCTCACTTTATGATGATCATTTGCTACAAAAGGATGGGACAACCTATAATGGTAAATTGTACAAGAAGAGAAGATTGATTACACGCAAGGACACAATCACAGGTGAGAAGAATAATTTCTATAGTTCATGTACCTGCACAGCAGATGGGAGATGGTTCGATAACTGCGGAATGCCGATTGAAGCACCTTCTAGATTAGAACCTGAGAAGAAAAAATCACAAGAAGATATAGAAGAAGAGAAAAGATTATCAGCACAAAAAGAGGCAAGGATATTAGCTAACCTTAAGTAGTTCAAATGATAGAGTTTGAGACAATCACCATTGCATACTTGCTATGTGGTATTTTGGCTGGAACGGTCGCTGGACTGCTACCAGGAATTGGCAACACGCTGATTATGATCTTGGCGTTTCCTTTCTTTCTTGGTGTAGACAATCCATTTAACATTATAATTTTTTATGTTGCCTGTCTCAGTCTGAGCCAATACACTGGTTCTATCACCAGTACGGTTTTTAGTGTGCCTGGGGAGATAAGCAGTCTTCCGGCGGTCAAGGAAGGACATAAACTTTTCCGTAAAGGACTTGGTTCGTTGAGCTTGAGTGGTTGTGCTCTAGGTTCATTTTTTGGAAGTCTACTGGCGGTTAGTTTTGTGTTGCTGATTGGCAAGAGCCTACAAGGGTTTACTTTCTTTTATAGTAGTGTGTTTCAAAGTTATGTTTTGCTTACCGTGTGCCTATTCTTAGTCATAGGCAAGTATAACCATTGGTTCATTACTCTCTTGCTCTGTGGTGGAGGTTACTTCATGGCAATGCTAGGACCTGGTGCCCTAAATGAGTTTGACACGTTGACATTCGGCTTTGATTCCTTGTTGTACGGGGTGCCACTTTTTAGTGTGGTGGTTTGGTTATTTGTCTTTCCGCAAATACTGAAATATTGGGACACCAAAGTTGATGTTAATCCTTTGACAAACAAAGATCAAAACATTGACCCTTTAAAGCATCTGGGCAAATTTTTCAAACACATATCAAGTTGTATAAGGGGAAGTATTATAGGATTCTTTTTAGGTCTTACTCCCTATCTCACAACTGTCATATCAAGTAACGTGAGCTATACGGTAGAAAAATGGTTACGAAAAAAGAAAAATGTGTATGACGATACCGGTGATTATGGTAGCCTGATATCTGCCGAGACTGCCAACAACGCCGCGGCGTTGAGTAGCTTACTGCCACTGTTGATAATAGGAATCCCTATAACCAGTAGTGAGGCTGTTTTACTAGAACTGACCACAGCCAATGGATTTACTTTCTATGTTGAAGAATTTTACGGTCTATTCATAATGATCAGCATGGCATTGGTGGTCATTAATTTCTTTGGTATATTGATTTCTTGGCCACTTGCAAGAAATTTCTATATTTTCTACTATATTGATATCAAAACCATTTATAAAATAGTGCTTGGATTCTGTGCGTTGATGACAATCTATTTAGGTTATACCAACCACGTATTAACCTACTATTTGATTATTAGTTTTTTGTTAGGAGGCCTCGGTTATCTACTACGGAAGTATAACACAATGCCACTTATATTTGTCTTTATGATGCAGGACGGCCTAGAAGAAAATCTTATCAGACTTATATTCTATCTATAAATAATTCTACAACGCCATCATTCGGATGACGTCGGCAATACACGACCCGCAAATACCGTAAGGGAAAGCCGTTTAGAAAAGGGCCGTGCCGTATGAGAGTTTCTCTAGTAAAACACGCATTAGAATATTGACATCATATACTGGTTGTCGTATACTAATGAATATTAAACTTAAGGAGGAAAAAAAAATGAACAAATTGAAATTAATCATTTTGTCGATATTGGCTACTGTATTATTCTCAATCACAGTTTATGCTGAAACATTGAAAATTATTATACCAGCTGGACCTGATGGTTCATTCAATACACGTTTTCAAATCTTGAAGGCCGAGGTAGAGAAGACATGGGGAGATGACATCGAATTTGTCTGGGGTGATAATTGTGCAAGAGGCAAAACTCTTGTAGATAATGAAAAAGGACCAATGCTGACAGTGTGGGACGCAAATTTCAATCTTAGTGAGGAATGTAGATTCAATCTTACGAAGAAAAATGTCATAGCAGTTGAATCAAACTATCTCAGATTCTGTGTTGCTCCAGGTTCAACGCTGAACGCTGGTAGTTTGTCACAACCTGGTGCATCTTGGAAGGTGGGACATAGTTCTCCACATTCAGCGTATCAAAAATGGTTCGTTGGTTTCAACAGTGCCACTGGCACAAACTTGACACCTGTTCCATATGGTTCGAGTGGAAAAGCAAGAAGAGGCATACTTGCCGGAGATATTGATTTTGTTTTTATAAGTCCTAGCAATAGTAACAAACTTATGAAGGCAGGCGGAACTTGTTTCTTTAGCACAGGACCACAAGGTGAGGACAAGCATAACCTCCCTGCCCTTGCAGACATTACATCTTATGATAAAGCATCAATCAATATGAGTGTTTTTTATGGTGTGAAAAATGTTACAAAGAAGAAGACTAAAGAGCTTAGAAAACTTTTCGATGATATCGCAAAAGGGAAGAACACTGAGTTTACCAAGTTTGCGGGAACAAAGGATCTTTACTTGGTAGGTACAACATCACAAATGAGCACCAAAGAAATGGTTGCATTCGTGAACGGAACCATCGACCACTGGAGATAGTATTCTAATTATTGCACCCTGTCAAAGGGTGCAATCTCATCTATGTATTGGTTTTCAAAAAAGCTCAATAAGAAATACTATTTCAAACATCAGGCACTGTTGGAAGATCAAAATATGGAATTCCATATGGGTCCTCTGTATGACAACTATGATTGGACGGTTGAACCTACAGACTCTTGGAAACAAGTGCTTAAATCACACGCTTTAAAATTACGTGAAAAATACAAATACTTGAGGCTATGGTATAGTGGAGGATCAGACAGCCAAACAGTTTTGAATACATTTGTGGATAATAAAATACATCTTGATGAAATAGCAATAGTGAGGATGTCACCAATTGATAATTTTGACCATGACAGCGAGCAGGAGCAGAATCGGGTTGCGATACCACAGGTAAGAGCTATAGCAAACCAAATACCAAAAACCAATGTAGCCTTGTACAACCTTGGTTACAAAGAATATAAAAACTGGATCACAAACCATTTCATATTGGACAGAACAAACATTAGATCATTTCATATGTTCCTACCAACCAACATACACAAACTGATTCCAGGAATAAATGATCGCATAGGATTGGGCAATATCAATTGTGTAGAGCCTGCTAGACTAGGAGAGGACGAAAAAGGGGTGTACTGGTATTTTGTTGACACTGCCCTTTGGGAGAACATCACCAGTCCACAAGAAGAAAAATTAGTAAAACAAGAAAAATTTTATATGGATCCTGTTGTACACGCCAAACAATGTTTCCTGATCAAGCACAACAATAGATATTCTGGATACACGCCTGAAAACTTTGACGATGAGAAATGGTTCAATGAAAACATAAAAGGTGTTTGTCGTGATGACCTATTTGCTGAAATAACCATGGGTAAAAATGGTGGTAGATACTTTGGAAACCCAAAGTCTCAAATGGCTGTAGAAGCCGCCCTGTCCAATCCAGAGACAAAACATTTGGTAGTCACCTATAAAAAAATAATGATGGACCATGGATTAGACCTAAAACACTTCAATAATAGAGATCCAATTAAAGGATACCTAGGAAGATTGACAAAAAAATATTACATTTCTTTAAAAAACCAATAAAACCAATGGTTATACCAGGTTGACCTAATACCAAAATCTGTTATAATAATGGTAACAAAGGAGAACTAAATGTATAAATGTTCAGCAAAAGCAAGTTTGGTATTAGATCAAATAAGATCAAGATGCCAAGAAGACACGCAGACAAACAACAAGTGGAGAGGCAGATCAGGAAACTATATGTACATCATGGGCAGAGAGAATGCCGATGGTAAGGCGACAGGAGTAGTACATAAGATCGCTGAAGACGGATCTCACAAGTTGTGCGGATCATTCAAGATAATGAGTGATGGTATCATAACAAGGTTCACAGGCTTATCGAAGGCAGACTGGAACAATGCTATGAGAAACGCAGAAGCCGAGTACAAAGCCAAGTACGAAGAAGAAACAACGGAAACAGCAACAGAACAAAAAGTTGCGGTATAATATTGATTAGTGGGCTCGAGTGTCCTTATAGTGCCAACGAGGCCAATGCAGTAAAAAATTCTCGGCCCACTAACTAATTACAATGGTGAGAAAATATCTTAGAAGAACACTTTTATTTTGCCTTTCTGTGGCATTCTTAATAGGTGCAACATACGTGGCCGGCACATTCCATCCAAATGAATACACGCTAGATCAACTTGAAAAAGAGATTCATCGGAAAGAAATGAAGATCGTCGAAGAGCTGGGATTGAAGGAGCCTGAGTTTGAGTTCACGGACAAAGTGTCTTTCATTAATGCAACATCTAAGTGCATATCCTATTTGAATTGGACAACCGATAGAGATCTAAGAGTTCCTACCAGTATTATAATTGCGATGGCGGGTATAGAAAGTGCCTGGGGCAAGAGTAGATTTGCAAAAGAGGGCAACGCATTGTTCGGTGTGAGGACCTGGGATCTGAAAGGCACACCTCATATGAAGGCATTGGGCAATCCAGATGCCAGTTGGGGGGTTAAGAAATACAAAACTAAATGCCAGTCCGTAAAAGATATGATAAGGATTTTAAATACTCATCCCGCATACGAAAAGTTTAGAGAGCACAGGACGGAACAACTGGACGCAGGTGAATGGAACTATAGAGAATTACTATCTGGAATGACAGCCTGGAGCACCAATCCAGATTACCAAGAAATCATACTCCAGACCATAGTTGACAATAAATTACCCTAGTAGTATAATACAATATGGGATTCATACAAATGAAACTGCCAAAAAGGATTAAGCATAAGATCGAGAACTCCAAAAGAAACAGGGAGGCACAGGCACATCACGAAGAATGGTTACAGGCGCAAGGACTTGACAACTATACATTAAAACAAAAGTCAAAAAAATTCAAAGGGTATGAGCTTCCAAAGTATGAGGCAGACCCCAATCAACCCAAGTGCGGAGATAAGATACCTGTAAATGGTGGAAACAAAAGAGAAGAAATGAAATATTCCGGCAAAAGAAAACTTATCGGTATAGGACTTATGCATAAAAGCAATCTTGTGCCTATCTGGGATGAAGAAGGTGCAAAAGAGATCTCCACTATGCGGAGAAACTAATGGCTAGAGTAGGGAGAAGGAAAACTCTAGAATGGATCAAAGAAGACTATAAATCAAACCCATTTAGATTCTGTTGTGAAGTTATTGGTATGGCCTCTAATGTGATGGCCTCTTTGATCTTGATGTGGTATTCTCCAAACCCACCGATGTTTTGGGCATACATATTTTTCTTGATAGCGACAGCACTTTTAATTTTTGGTGCCTTCAGTCGAAGAAGTTTTGGATTCACCGTGATGTATATCATATATCTTTGCATTGATGGTATAGGATTCATGAAAACCATTGTATAAAGTCAATAAAATCAACCATTCTAGCAAGATCAACTGTGGTTGACGTATTTGGAAATTATGCTATAATTGTTTTATGATTAGACTAATAATACTATTTGCAATCTTCCTAGCGGTATATCCGATGATAGGCGAGGGTTGGGCGGCATTCAGCAACGGCTTTAATGTTGCGGGTGTGACTAACTT
>MDTB01099480.1_pt1 | contig 10968 bp, 12 predicted proteins | sample 811161 | NCBI WGS metagenome assembly MDTB01 (sample SAMN05326650, study PRJNA326480) | marine metagenome | isolation source: seawater | place: Mediterranean Sea | collected 2009 | reverse complement strand
TAACGGTTTTCTGTAACGTTTTTCTGTAACGGTTTTCTGTAACGGTTTTCTGTAACGTTTTTCTGTAACGGTTTTCTGTAACGGTTTTCTGTAACGTTTTTCTGTAACGTTTTTCTGTAACGGTTTTCTGTAACGGTTTTCTGTAACGTTTTATTTCACTGTCCAATTAGTACAACAGAAACTAGGGGAGATAGAGACCGACCACACACGGTATAGTACACGCCACACAGACCCACTTGAAGGGTTTCATGGTTTCACCATATATTACGCTGGAGCATACACATACGCTTACTGTACCGAATGTACACCACGTCGTGTAAGCTATGGATAGCGGTATATATTTTAATACGTATGCGAATAGACCGAGGCTCGAAAAATACGACGCAAATGCCAGAACATAAATTCTGTTATCAACCAAAGAATGTTTCAACATTAACGTTGCGAACGTTTCGAGTGCTATGGTTACAAACAACAACCCCAAACACAACACATTCTGTCTCACACTCACTTTATCGCCGGACAACAAGGGCTCGCTACGTTCATCGGTCCACTCCATTTTCAACACCAGTCGATTTTTTTCCTTCACATGGTAGCGACCGCCGCCTCGAAAGAGGCCTCTGCCTTCTTGTATTCTTCGCCCCCAGGGCGAAGACGGCGGTGTTCCTCGACCGTATCACGGGCCCTCTTGGAGGCATTGCCTTTCTCTAGAGTCTCGTCACGCTTGCGCTTCGCCGCTTCGTATTGAGGATCAAGAGCAGGCATGGACGCGAAGCGACGTGCCAGGGCACTTTTGGGATGCCAATCAGGATAGACGGTCGAACGATAAGTGACCCGCACCGACTTCTCGAGTGCAGCGTTGTGCGCCTCTTCACCTGCCAATTCGATGAGCTCTAATTCTGCCTCTTTGAGCTTGCGAGCACTCTTACGCCCATCTGGCTTAGTCAGGATCTCCGCCTTCTTTGCCTTTTTCGCCTTCTCGGAAGCCATATCTGCTTGCGAATCACGCACATGTCCCAAAGATAGCGCCTCTGTGCGGATGACCGTGAGCTTTTCGTTGATCTCTGGATACGACGTCATCTCAGCTTCCTTCATAGGTGGGATGATGAAGAAATCGAGGGTTCCATTATTGTAAGCAAACCACGGCGGTGTCATGAGATTCAGGAACTCCTTGGTCTTCAAGTCTTCTTCGATGACCATCCAAGAAGTGGTAGTGGGCCGACACTTGTCATCGGAAATATGAACAGAGGCAAGACGATCACTTGGCTTCTCCTTTCCGATCTTCAACCATCGCTTACCACCTCCGTTGTTGTAAGAAGCACCGATGAGCGTACCAGCTGGAAGATGGAAGCGGTTGCCGTGGCGTGTAGAAAATGCCCCATCGAGTACGGCCTTGAGGTTAGGGCCGATATCTTTGTGTTGATCATCATTGCCAACGATTGCCTTGAAAGACTTGTAGATATTCTCCGGACAAGCAGCCTCAATGATTGTAGACGCCCTAAGAGGAATCGATGAATCCAGATCACCATATCCAATGTAAAACGGGCGATATCCTGCAGTGCGAACGCAATAGTCCGCTCCATGAATACCGGTGAGTGCCTTGTCGACTGTCGAGCCCTCGTGTGTGACAAGGTTCACCGCCACTTGCAGATTGCAATCTCCGACCATCGTATCCGCAGCAGAGTGCGTTGGAGAATTGTCAAACAGAACCGAGCACCATGCCTGGGAGGTCGATGTGCGAGGCATGACACGTGTACCACCGTTGATACGCAGAGTCGACACCTCCATGAGGCAACACTTGAGGCGATGCTCCTCCGGCAAAGCATTGATCTTTGCAACAAGCGCGGAGCCGCCCGACTCAATGCTTTGCTGAAGGGTCTGATCGGAAGAAGTGGCTGCAAGCATGAGTGCGGCGTCGTCGCCGAGACCGATGCCACGGAGGATAAACTCCATACCCTGCTGTTGCGTAGTCCCATTCGCAGTCGCATCAATGATCTGCTCGACGAGATCGACTAAAATGGCAATGCCAAACACCTTGCGCATTGCCTTGGAAAGTGTCGTGTAGATGCCTCCATTGAACTCGTGAAGAGGGACAAAAGTCGTAGCAATGTATTCGTACGGAATGTTGATGTTTCGAATGAGCATTCTGGTAAGATTACACGCCAGCACCTTGTTCTCCTCCGAGATTTGCTGCTCGAAATGCAGAGTCTCGAACACCTTGTCCAGGAAATCATCCATCGACCACGAGAGGTTGAGACAGCGATACACGTACTTGAGACTTGCCCGCAGAGTTGCAAACTCTTTCTTAGTCAGGTCGAGGCCCCGACACACCGCCTCCTCGGCATCGATTTGGAACTGCGACTTTGGGGCACGTGCCTTCACGAAAGGAGAACTGTCGTTGGAAGATACCGAATCTTGAGAACAGTATCCGGACTGGTCACTCTCTTCGCTAAGAACAACTTCTTCATTGTCATTGTTGGTGTTGTCTTCTGCTTGACCATCTTCGATCTGGTTGTCGATGGCAGCCATGGCCTTCAAAGCAGCGGCACGTGATGGGCGCGACATGGATGGACGAGTAGTTTGGTCTCCGTGGAGTTTGGTCTCCGAGTAGTTTGGTCTCCGAGTAGTTTGGTCTCCGAGTAGTTTGGTCTCCGTGGAGTTTGGTCTCTATGCTGGGTAAGTATCGCTCGAAAGGTCTACAACGAATCCAGAAGTAAAAGGTGAGTGTACAGTGTGACAGTTCCAATTAACATTGTATCTCGTGTGTCCCATGTTGAAAAGAGGCGACTGAGGACTACCGACACGATCATGAAGACAGCATCGGTTATCAATATTGCTTTTCCATGCTCTTGCGAATATGCTCGAAAGATTGACATTGTGGTAGATTGTGACGCAGAACGTTTAAGGTACATACCGAAGGCTACATCGTGCACCACTTGGATTGCGATGGCCCACACCATCTGATCCACCCATCGATCCTTCGCAATCCGCTGCGCAAGAAGCGTTCCCCATAGGAGGGATGTGATGTCGAGTAAGACGGCTTTCATGTTGAGTTTCGAGTAGTAGACCCGCAAACTTTCACTTTTAAAACCGAGGATGTGCACAACAACGTTGGTGACCACCAGATTAGTGACGATACTAGCAATAAGAGTGGCAGAGAACGACTGCATTTTGAAGTGTTATCCCAAAAAAAGAGACAGAAGTTGTCATATAATAACGATCATTTATTCGTTTTACGATACACAATGTAGGCACAGCACACCGGTGAGCCCAGTATGAAAAAACCAAAAGACCAGGCGAGAGCTTCTTGTTTACTTCGCTCCGAAAATGCCACTCCAGACAAGGCAAAGGCAGCGCCGTAGTAGTCGAGCACGGTCATTCTCAGCCACGCTCGCACCCAATCGAGATTGTGAACCTTCCAATCCAACAAAGGGTGTGCTGAAAGAGTGAACATCAACGCCAGACAACAGACGAGTCCAAGTACCGTATAGAAAAGTATGAAAACGTCCATGGAGTATACTTACAAGAGTGCCCTTCAAAAAATGTTCTGCACTGCCTTCTCATACAATATTTTTTTCATCACCAATGTATTTGGTGTGTAAAAGAACATAAAAGGAGTACAAACAAACCATATGTACTCCAATGGAACCCCGACTCAGTGTTTCGCTTCAAATAAGACACCTCGCGTGCAAGCTTGTCTACGGTATCGAACAGATGATCGACTTGGTTCTGTAAAACTTGAAACTCTTCTGACTCTAATGGTGTCGTGCGAGTCTCTTCAGATTCGGGTTCAGACTCTTCCGCTATTGTGCTTATAAAGTAACTACTACTCGTCATGCTAACATTAGCCTATCATGTTTTCTGAATGCATATTCTGACGCATGTCGGAAAAAATATAATTGCACTAAAAAGCCGAATGTGTTGGAACGCGCACACATCATTCACGACGCTCGGGATAGGTACGTTTCTTAACCTATTGTCTTATTACATACTTGTAAAGCGCAATTCTCCTGTTGCCGTTTTTGTCTGGGCATGGCAGTACGCTCTGTTAATGCAAATACCAGAAGGAATAGCGTGGACGCAGTTGAATAATGCGGACACTGAAACATCTGTTGTGAGTCGCATCGCAATGCTACTCAACGTCACACAGCCCATAGCCTTGTTCGTAACTACACGTGCAAGTGGTTTGAAAGGTACCATAAAGTATGGTCACGTAGCACTTTTCATGTATTTGCTTCTCATTGCTTCAGAGGCGAACGAGATATGGGATCTTTCTTCAAGCATCGCACCCGAAGAAGGGTGTCCTCATCTCAATCTCGGATTTTGGAACACATCGAGAGGTCTGTCGTACGTATTCGCTTCATTGTTTGTAATATCTGAAATACGTTTGGTTTATTGGGCAATTATAAACGTATCGATCTTCCTTACCTCGCTAATACTTTCACTGACACTTTACACATGTGGTATCGGTTCTGTTTGGTGCTGGCTGATCTTCATGACTGGCCCGATTTTGGTCTCAGCCGATATACTGCAAACAAATTGTGTACGTGTTCTAACCGGCAGGGGATTCATGAAGGAAACACCGAAACAAGTACAAGGAGTTGCACCCAAGTTTCACGTCAGTCCTTTGTAGACTATATCTTCTTCTTCCATTTGCTCCATCACTGCTTACCAAAAGTTCGGTCGGTACCGGCGGTGCTCTTGGAATTTGGTCTGGTCTGGAGTTTGGTCTGGACTGGCCTTTTGCAAACAGACCAAACTTCGGTGGAACCAAGCGCGCCATGACATCATCCATAGGTGTCTTCGAAGAAGAAAGTTACCACATCTATCGTTCTCGAGAAGGCACCCGGTTCGAAGCAGTGGGTAAAGTCTCAATCCTGTAGCCTCCAAATATCCAGCCGCATAAGGAGCGGTGGTAATTAATAGTAAAATGCTTATATATGGTAAAGGACTCTCTAGAAACAACGAAAATCGTTGGTCCATGAAGAGAGCAACCAAAGGTCTGTACCACATGGCGGTCACTGAGGATACGATTCCCGCATATGCCGCCCAATACACGAGCTGTGTTCTCCTGAACATATGTATCAACACGCAGATCACGAATGCAGATACATGATAGACTATACTTTGTGTGGAAAGTATGGATTCGAACACCTTGTAGGATACTTCATTGTCGGTGACAGTGAGACCAAAGAGAACACTCCCTACGACGATGCACAACGTAGATGCCACCAAACCCGGCCTGCACGGCTCATTGAACGAGGCGAAGATGGAACTGAACAACACCGACAGACTGTTCAGTGCTACAACCACACTCACCGGCATCAACACCATGGCAACCCCACTTAGAGTTTCTGCACCGATCAACAGTACGATTCCTAGCCACCACATCGGAGACTTCAGGTACCCTGTCCCTACTCTGTCGAGCGCTTTTTTTTGTATGGTATAACCGATCGCATTTACGACGCCACTTAAAACGGCTGTCACGATACCAAACAACATATCTTATTTACTCCGATCATAAACTTGATGACGGCCCCATCGCATCAAATTCAGGTCTTTAGCACCAAGTTACACAGGAATAGAGAAATGCATATTCGTTGGGTATATAACAAACGTGGGACGTTGATCATGACGGTCACAACATATACCAACGGCTGTGTTCATACGAGATGGGCATAATTTTTTTAGTAGCGCAATCTAAAACAAATGCAGCGCAGGGCCAAAATAGCACTATTTTGTTTCGTTGTAGTCGTAATCGTTTGTATAATACTCATGGCAACCGGAGTAATAAAAACTGGTGTAGTCACGTCAGTACCAAGAGAAGTGATGACACTAACTGGTGTAGTTTCAGGCGAGATATCTGAGAAAGAGAGGGCTGGTTTATTGAGTCGAGCTGTCAATTCCGGACTTGATGTGTTTGACGTGACGCGGAAATACACATTTACATTCGCAAAAAGTGACAACACGACGTTTTCACATGAGGAGACAGTAACCATTCAAATAGAGGGAGCGTTTACGGCGAATCCTCCAAGCGGTACAGATTTTGACTCAAAGGTGTTGGAGGAAACCAAAATAGACCCCGGAACATTGAATGTGGAGTACATAGTCGGGGTCGTGGACGGTAAGTTTTACGATGCAATCAAAATGAGTGAGGCATGTGTGGGGGGTTCCGAAAAGGACAAAAAGTACAAGGAACATTGTGCGGATGCTAACGCAACACTTTAAAATAGAGGAATAAGACTTCGTACAACTCAAATCAAAAAAAAACTACTGTTTATAAAAAATGAATAAAAATGGATTCTTTAGGTCGGGCCTATGCACCACTTTTCTTGCGGCTTTAAGTGTTATATTAAGAACAAATGATTGGTTAGACAGGATTGTCGTATCGATCGTCGGTTTTACGTGCATCACGTTATTGCTTCATATTTTTGGCAAGGACTTTGGACATTGGTTGTATGCTGTATTGGTTGCCTATTGTGCTTTCTCTTCCAAAGATTATGTGCTGTTAATGGCTATACCTATATATGTTGTGACAATAGTTACTCGTCTACATGCAGGAGGGTGTTTGTTCGGCGTTGCCGAAGGCGGAGATAATGTCTACAAGCGGGATTCGTGGATAACCGACATATGGTTCTGGCTATTACTAATAATCGCAATCACGAGATGGATGAAAGACTCTCCGACTCTTCGAGATGAACACCGAATCGCATCTTGTTTAATTATTCCAGGAGTATGCTACGGTTACATGATGGTAGCAAGAACATAGATTTATGCGTCAGATTTCAGGGCCATACAGTCGTTAACAACACCAACACACAGAATGCGCGTCTTCTCTCTTCTGGTTTTTCTCGGTACATGTACCGCGTTTACGCCTACCACCACTCCACTCAAGCCGTTCACCAAGGGTTGGGTAAAGGAGGCGGAAAAGAAGCATTCGCGCGTCGCATTACTTGCGGTGCCTTCTCTCATGACAATCGCCGCAATGACCGGGGATGATCCCGTTCAGTTTTTGAACAACCAGCCTTTGGCGACACAGTTATTTTTTTACTCTACGGCCGGTGCTCTAGAGAGTCTCAATCTTAAGCGTTTCGACAAGGGTTTCAAGCTCAAGGACGGTGAAGAGCCAGGAAAGCTCCTCCCGCTCGAAGCATCTGAGCAGCTTCACGCTGTAGAGGACTGGGCGGGACGGCTCGCGATGCTCATGGCAACCGGATACTTTGTGAATACCCTCATGGGCTGATGAGGACGGTATCTGTGTTTGCTTTGTTTGTTGTCGACACATTCTTGTGTAAGTTGGTGACGCAACACTTGTATATAACCTAGTCACGTGTCTCAAACAGCTTTGTAAAAATAGCACGCAATACATTACATGACATCGCGTTTCCTATTTGACGACGCATGGACGTATCCGTCACTACATTTTTGATCGTAGTGGGTAATCCTTGTAATGACAGCAACTCGTTAATGTTTGCTCGTCTGTTCATTATAGAGTTCCAATGATAGGAATTGCACGTAATACACGGAACAACAGGATACCCTTGCTTGACGATTGGATCCTTCTTACTTCGCTGCATGTGGAGAGCATCGAAGAATACTCCGGGTAACTTACGCTTCTTTAGCTCTTCCGCAATCACACGACATTTTTCGGCACGTGGTGTTGCGGTAATGGACGTGTCCGTAAAATCCACAAACTGTTCAGGAGAGGAAGAAGAGTGGTAGGGGGGAGGAAACACAAACGGAGACGACGCATCGCGCACACATACAATGTAGAGGCGGTTTCTACTTTGTGGTATGCCGTAATCTTTGGTGTTCATTATAGAATGAGACACTTTGTAGCCCGGAATGTCAGACAACATGTTCAAAATAGTTTTGAATACCACACCATTCTGAATGTGACATAAATTACTTACGTTCTCTAATACAACCCATCTGGGTCTGTGAATTGTTATGTAATTGATACACTCTAGAAACACAGAACCGCGAGTGTCGTCGGTTCCCTTCATGGAACCCGACACAGAAAAGGGTTGGCATGGAAATCCACACACATAAAGATCACATGATGGGGCGTGCGAATGATTTCTTTGCATTATGTCTCCATTAGGAGTGTCTGACTTAGGGTCACCATACAACCGGTCAGGAGGGTTGTTTGCAAGAATTGTTTTCACGCAATCTAGGTTTGTTTCCGATGCAAACACGTGACTGAAATTCACACCCATCTCTTTCAACGTCCAAATTGGAGCATCCAAACCACTACAGTCGGTGCCTACTCTCAGCATTGTTTGACAGCACAACCGTTTTAAATTTACTTGTCTGCAAACGTGCAAACTGCATCGAGTGCTTCTTGCCATTGCTTCAATGCTGCAAGTTGTTGTTCTTGGTTGACGATCAGCTTGTTCAATCGATTCTGTTCATTGGCAACAGAAATACAATCCACCTCGAAAGATTGAATGCGAGACCGTATGGCGGCTTCTTCTTCTGCCAGGGTGTCTATTTCGTTCGCAAGACGAGACTGCGTGGTTTCGCACTTTTTCAGTTTTGCACGGCTGTTGTGTAAAGCGTATTCGACCTCCGAAATCCAATCACTCTCAGGAGCACGATGAACCTCGTTCGACTTGCGCTTTATAGTGTGTGACACTTCTGCAGATGGGGGCACTTCTGCCAACGTCCCTCGTGTGTGACGAATCTTACCCATTTGATCTTGTAGCTTCGAAACAAACTCCTGAGCATTGTCAAGATTTTGTATATGCTGCAAAAAATGCGCCGTGCTCTCGACATCGTCGATATCCTCTCCAAGTAGTTTTACGCATGTGAGAAACGCACCAAGTCGCGGAACGCTGGACTACTTTTCACTGGATTCTCACTGAAATGGGGGAACGACTGGTTTAAATACGACGAAGAAGAAAATAAATATGTTCATCACGACAAAGAGAGAATGTTAAGACGTGAGATAACAACAGAAAAGGCACCAGCAGACAATTCGACTCGATTAAAAGTGCATCATCGCCGAAAAAACACGCGTGCAGATATTAAGAAGTTCGGATTAAACAACGAATATACCGGGTTTGATATAACATATAAAATTGAACCATTTGGATAATAAAAGAAGATGGACACCAGATAATGGACACTATTGTTTTGATTTACATGCTAATCCTCCTCTACGCATATGCTCTAAACACCGTAGTGGATTGTAGTTCGCAACGCGCACGCTTCATTTGGTCTCTCCGTTTTATGACCAAACTACACTTGACTTGGGGTCGCACAGCTACTTGGTCTCACCGTTTGGTCTCTGCAAGTACCAAAGCCGTCTGACACCGTCCATGTCGACCGCCATCATCGCCCTATTTACCACTGTATTCGCTACAGGTTATAAATTTGGAATTCTTAGCACATCCCTCGTCACTGATTTTCGTTCGAGAGTGTACTACCGCAAGGACATAGAGGTATACATGCTGAAGCCGTCCAGATTTGTTGTTTGTAGCGACGATCACAACATCCACTATTTCCTGCAACACGAAAACACCATAATTCGATGCCTGTGGACGGCTCCCGTCCACCAGGATGCGAAGTGTATGATATTCAAGGAGATGTCCGAATGGTTCGACAACATTTCAAACGAGACGCTCATTTCCGATATGAAAGAACCGGATGACGCCGTGGCGTGGGCTGAATCTTGCGTGGATGATATTTGATTTTTCTTAGGTAACAAAGTAGGAATCCTCTCTGTCTGTATTAAGAAATAGCCGTCACACAAATCCACAAAGAGCCGCCAGTGCGGCAGCGACCGTAGCACGAGATCTTCAAACCGCCGGCGCACGGCATCGTTCCCGGGTGAACACGAGATCGCGGACGACCGCCGCCTTTTCCATGGCTGACTACGAGACCGATGGCCGCGAGTGTCGTGACGAGGATGCCACGCTCGGTGACGCAGGTCACTTTGCACGCGGACCGCGACGGATCCGTTTCATCCGAGTCCGGCCATTGTGTGTGAAATCCGACTGACGAGACTTTAAATCAAACAAAAAAGAAAACGGTATCCCATGATACCTGTGGCTTCGGGTCATGCCAATCGGACGACGTCATTGCGAGCAGTGTGCGATAGATCTGACTCATTCTTCACCACTCGTCGTACAAAAAGAATGTATCGTAGCACACCCCCTTCAAAAACAACAGTTGAGTCCTTAGGAGATTATTCACAAGCCTGGTGGATGAAATCGTTCTTTGATGGCACCATCGACCTATCATTGCAAGTAGACGCTCTAGGATGCATCCTTCTCAACAGAGACGATGCAGAGCGAGTGCAGCACTACAAGAATCCTCTACGCGATCCACTGATCATCGTGAGACGAGACAATACAATCCATCTTCGTGATGGGTTTCACCGTTTGTGTGAAGCTTTGGCAAGAGGATACCGCGGACGCGTCTGGACAGTAGTACTGGATATGGATCTCGACGAATCTGAGGACGACTGACAATGTCGGTGCAATTCGCTTTTAGTGGCATTACTGCGTATTCTTTAAAAGGTCGACATCTTTTGCACAGTACACTCGTCCATGTAATAACAAGAGCATGTAGGATCTTCGGTCGCATATGAAGCGGACCCTCCCAAATGGAAGTTGAGGGGTATGAGACTTTTGGCACATGTAAAACCAGACTCAAAGAAAAAAAGAGTATACGCAACATGTATCGGTGTTTGAATATTTGCTAAACATATTTTGATCAAACCTCCGTACAGTTGTGCTTCCCACCTCCACCATGCCCTCTACACCCATTGCGATGACTGTCCCAGTGGTTGAACCTACAGCACTTTGCATCCTTTCCGCAATGGTGGTCACAATGTCCAGCCTTTTTATTACACTGTTTCCAACATCCTTTGTCCTTGTTTCTGACATCTTTACAACGCCACCCTCTACATGTCATTCCTCGATTGGCCCCCTCCAGCTCCTTTATTTTTTGGACAAACGCTGG
>MDTB01066722.1_pt1 | contig 10968 bp, 9 predicted proteins | sample 811161 | NCBI WGS metagenome assembly MDTB01 (sample SAMN05326650, study PRJNA326480) | marine metagenome | isolation source: seawater | place: Mediterranean Sea | collected 2009 | reverse complement strand
CCCAACCGTTGATTTTTAAGAACTCTTTTTGTCCATTTTTTGGATAGAGACAATCGGTGAATTTTCGCATTGTGTCTTGCATCAACAGGTAGTTTTTTTTCAAAAAAAACTCTCCTCAGACCGAATTTCTCAAAATTTTTTCTTAATAAGGAATAGATCTCACTACAAAGTTTCGGATTACTATTCAGTGGGATTTTCTCAACCACCAAGGATGGCTCTTTTATCGTTTGCATTCCAATGCCGATCAAGGCACATCTGTTTACTCCATCGATATTATTAAACATGTGTTCGCACCTTTCCGTTTCAAGCGGCCCTGATTCTGTTTGGATACACTCAGCTTTTCTTCCTAGGAAACGTAAATTATTGTTTTCATCCCAGTAACCTAAGTCTCCCATTCGATGATAAATTTTAGAGTTGAATGTAAATCTTGCGTCCCTTGTAGCACCGGGCATTTGATCATACCCATCAGTTACTGTATCCCCAGAAACGCAAATTTCACCAGCTTCCAGTTTATTAATTATTGGAATAATTGTGTCTTCGCTTTCATTAGGTATGGGTGAGTTTCTTACTGGTATGAGTTGAATAGAAACATCTTTAATGGATTTTCCCAGACATGAACCTTCACCGTTTACAATAGACTTACTAATTTTAGCAATTTGATGATGATTAGAGTAACTAACAGGAAGGGCTTCCGTGGCTCCATAAGGGATGATAACTTCTCCTCTGGGAAGACTATTTGCTAAGTTACAAACTAGATTTGGTGACGCTGGTGCTCCTGCGAGCATAATACGCCTGATGCTTCCCAAGTTTATGCTGTTCATTTTACAGTAGTCGTTGATTTTTTTCCCTATGACTGGGGAGCAAAAAGCCGATGATATCTGATGATTTACAATTGTTTGTACAAGTTTTTCAGCGCTTGCTTTTGCAGGCTTTGTGGGGTTCATTTCTGGGATTACAGATGTAACACCCAATGCCGGGTTAAATAATGAGAAAACAGGTAGGGTAACAAGATCGAGTTCACCTTTTCTTATTTTAAATTCCTCGCTTAAAACGCGAATCTGGGCATTGAAGTTCTTGTGAAGATAGCGAACACCTTTGGGTGGACCTGTTGATCCGGATGTAAAAACTATTGCAGCTAAATCATCATCTTGTGCATCAAATATTTTAACAAAACCATCATCGAAAGAACTTTTAATAATCTTTAAAAAATCTTTAGTGACTACAACTTTTCGTTGCAATGCCTTGAAAGATTTTTTGAAAAATGATGACATCCAAACTGCAATACCTATTCCGATTAGATTTGTAGCGTTGGATTTTTTTATGCATTTAAGCAGCGATCTAAATCCCATTCCAGGATCTATAATAATTGGTATAGCTCCGATATATAAGAGTGCAAAACAGCATACTATTAATTCATAACCGGGCCTTACCATAAGGAGGGTACGATCTTTTTTTTGCACACCTCTTTTTTTGAAATATGTGCTGCAATAAATTACATCCTTGTGCAACTCTTCAAATGATTTTTTGAGATGCGGCTTAGCATCAGAAATGACTGCTATTTCACTGGGAAATTCTTTTGCATTATTCTCAAGGTGCTTTGCTAAATTTCCAGAGAATACTTTTTCGAACATTTCTTTTATTAACTTCTCTCAGCCAGCCATCTTTCAGCTTCGATCGCTGCTTGACAACCCATACCAGCAGCAGTGATAGCCTGTCTGTATATGTGATCAGCACAGTCACCAGCCACATAAACACCTGGTATATTAGTTAGAACGCTACTTCCTGTTTTTGGAATTAAATATTCATTTTCATCAAGCTCTAGTTGATTTTCAAAACATTTTGTATTGGGGACATGACCGATAGCGATAAAAACACCCTTGCAGAAAACTTCAGAAGATTCTCCATTCTTTATGTTCGAAATTTGAACACTTTTTACTTTTCCTTCTTCATCGGGAATTATTTTCAGGGGCTTTGTATCCCATAATACTTTTATTTTGGGATGATCTAGTACGCGATCTGCCATTATCTTCGAAGCTCGAAATTGATTACGTCTGTGCAAAACTGTTACACTGGAGCAAACCCTCGTCAAAAATAAGGCCTCTTCGCAAGCCGAGTCTCCTCCTCCAACTACCACAACATCCATGTCTCTGTAAAATGCACCATCACAGGTTGCACATGTGGTAACACCTTTACCACCGTACATCTCTTGCTCACCTGGTATTCCAAGAAGTCTGGGTGCAGCTCCTGTGGCAATGATTATGGCTTTAGCTTCAATTACCTTATCGCCTGCTTTGAGTATTTTCTTTTCTTCTTCTAATACGACTGAATCCACAAACGAATTTTGAATTCTTGCCCCAAATTTAAGAGCTTGTTTACGCAAGCTGTCCATTAGCATAAATCCATCAATACCATCCGGAAAACCAGGGAAGTTCTCCACTTCAGAAGTAGTGGTCAATTGACCTCCGGGTTGTTTTCCTTCAAGTATGAGAGGATTAAGATTTGCTCTAGCAGCGTAAATGCCAGCAGTAAAACCGGCACAACCAGTGCCTATGATGATAATATTTTCCATGAATTATTTAGATCAACTTTAGGTGATTAGTTATAGCATAATTGATTTAAATTTTTAGAATGTCGAGATGTCTTTAATTGATAGCCACTGTCACCTTAAAACTTTTGTTCAAAAAAACACATTGAGCAATGTCTTGGCTCGGGCTAAAAATGCCGGAGTGGAAAAATTTATTACAGTGGGAACAAGCATTCAAGACTGGGATTGCTACCAATCTTTAGCTCGAAACAACCCTGATATCTTTTACTCGGTTGGCTTGCACCCTTGTTATGTTGCTAATGATTGGGCTGATGATGTAGAGAAAATTCTTGATTACTGGGACAGTCAATGTAAGCCGGTTGCCTTGGGGGAAATCGGACTTGATTACTTTCATTTGCCCAAGGACAAAAATTTATCTTTAGAGAATGTTATTCAACAGAAACAATGTTTTTCCAGGCAATTGGATCTTGCGAGAGTATTAGATTGCCCTGTTATCATTCATTCAAGAAATTCTTTTAAGGATTGTGTTCATCTTATAGATCAAAGCAGACTAGAATGGAAAAGGGTTGTCTTTCATTGTTTTTCAGAGGGTGAACTTCAAATGAAGGAAATATCCAGCAGGGGAGGTCGTGCTTCTTTTACAGGAAACATTACTTACCCGGGAAATGACAAAATACTTGAAGCCGTTAAATATCAAGGAGTTGAAAAACTTATTTTAGAGACAGATAGCCCTTATTTGAGCCCAGAGCCTAATAGGAAATCTAAAAACGAGCCATGTAGGGTGAACGATATTCTCGACTTCATTAGGCTTTCTTTTGAACTAGATTTGGCAGAACTGGAGGATATGGTTTGGAAAAATACTCAAGATTTTTTTGGATTGAATTGAAGATACAAGCTTGTAGTTTTTTAACTTTTTTCTATCTTTAGGGTCCATACCAAATCTTCCAAAATTAATTAAAAAAAATTCTTAATTAGTTACATAAATATGAGTGAGCAAATAGATAATCTAGAGGAAGATTCTCTCGAAGATGTAAGTGACCCCTCTTCACCCAAGGAAAAAGATCGAGAGTCTAGATCTTCTGTGAGAAAAGAACTACGAGAGCAAAGGCAACTACTGCGGGAGCTGAGGAGAAGATTAAAAAGCGGAGAGAACCTGACTGGTGATATTGAGGCTTGTGAGGGTCACATAGAACTACTTTACAAAGAATTACAATCTATTGAAGATGGCGGTCACACCACATTTTTGGAAGCAAAAGAAGTTATTGCTCCAAAGATGAATTATGCTGAAAAAAAAGAGCACTTAAAAGACAAGATTAAACTAGTAAAGAAAGAAATCCATGAGCTGGAAGAATCCCTTTACTTACCAAATTTACCTGATGTCACGAGGGATGAAACAATCGTTGAGCTCTCAAGACTAAAGAAAGAGCAAGAAGATCTATCCGAGGAAATGAATGCTTTGCAACAATTCAACCATACACGTTTTGTTGAAGCTAGAGAAGAAACGAAGGGCCAGATGGAGCGTGCAGAAAAAGAACAAAATCTAGAGATGAAGCTTGAAACACTTCAGCGGGAGCTTGCAACTGCCAATAACAATTCAGATTTAAACAAGGCAAACGAGTTGATTTCTGCAATATCTGAACTTCAAGCGGAGATCAAAAATCTTGATCGACCTGATGAAGATGCTTTTCTTGAGAAGTTTGATGATGATCCAGAAGACCCATTTTTGGAACGATAAAGTTCTTCAATTCACCCACTCTTTTTTTCGTTTGAATATATAGTTACTTTAGCCTCGTGATGGCTTAGCAGATATTTGGCCCGCTTTATTGCCTTAGCCGTAGAAAGCGTAGGGTTTGATCGAGTGTGGGGGAAAATGTTTTTACGGTTTATCCGTTCCATGACCCCAGAATTCTTCAGGATTCTTATAGCATCTTTTCTTACTTCACAAAGCAATACATGACATTTTTTCTCTTTGTAATATTCTAGTAGTTCTTCAAGTGCCAAAACAGAAGTGGCGTCCAAATGATGGGCATTTAGAAGCTTAAGAACAAGGACCTTAATATTTCTATTTTCTCCAACACGCCTTATCTGCTCATAAAATAAATCAGCAGCAGCGAAAAAGAGCTCTCCCTCTACATGAACAATTGAAACCTCTGGTTGAGAAGATTTAGTTTTCTTTGGAATATATGTAAGTTCGCCGCTTTCATTATAACCATGTTCGGTCATTTCCGGTTCAGCTACTTTTCTTAGAAATAAGAAGAGCGAGGTGAGGACACCAACAAATATTGCGAATTGTAGAGAAAAGATTAAGCCCACTGTAAAAGTTACAATAAAAGTTAATGCATCAGAGCGGGATGACTTGATTGCCGTAACCAACTGATTCTTCTTAATCAACGAAAGACCAATGATAACAACTAGGGTTGAAAGAACAGAGACAGGAATCCATTGCACCGCATTACCTAGGTACATATAACCAATCAAAACCAATAATCCTGTAAAAATATTTGAGGCACCTGATTTTGCGCCCGAATTTACATTAAGTGTTGATCGAGTAAGAGAACCCGAAGCAGGCATACCAGAAAAAAAAGCGCATCCTAAGTTTGCTATACCAAAAGATAGAGATTCTCGATCACTTTGAATCCTCTTTCCATTTCTGGAAGAAAGAGATTTACCTATGGAGAGACCTTCGATCAAGCAGAGCAAAGCAATGGCGAAGGAGGATTGTAAAATAATTTCCCAATGCTCAATAAACATGGTGAAGCTAGGAATCGATAAGGGGAGTAAGTTCGCATGAAAGGATTCAAGGCAGAACACTTGAAAATTTTGAGAAATTAGAATTTGACCGGCCAAAGACCCTAACACCAAAGTTATGGCAACATTAGGAAGGCTATGAAAATTTCGTTTAAGAATGTAAAAGCATAATAAAGTAAAAACACTTAAATAAATAGAAGAGGGTGTATGCGAAGAAAAACTATCGAAAATATAAAATCCAGATTGGAAAAAATTGGTCCCAAGCGGTAGATCTTTTTGGAGACCAAAAACAGTGTCCATTTGATTAATAATTATCAAGAATGAAGCTGCTGTTATGTAACCCGTAATTACTGTCCTTGATATGAATTTTATGAGAAATGATATCCGAAAAAGACCGGCAAGAACTAGCCATATACCAGTACACACTAAAATACTTGGAAGGACTAATAGGGCATCTTGAGTAAGTTCTCCATTACTTGATACCATTTGAAGCTGGAGAAAGACTCCAAGAAGAAGGACTGCAGTTGCATTTGTTGGACCAAGTGTAATGAATCTCCCGCCTCCAACTATGCCCCCGATAAATGCAGCAACCCCAGATGCAAGAAGTCCAAAATGTAGTGGCAAACCAGCTATTAGTGCATAAGCCATACCTTGGGGTATTGCTAATAGGGCAACATTTATACCTGCCTTAGTATCTCGAAAGAAGTATTGAGATTTTAACATCTTTAATGGCCTAAAATCATGTAGAAAAAACTTTATTCAATTAGGAAAGTTATTAAACTTTTAGATTCATTCCAAAACTTAAGTTTTTCGTAATATTCCGCCTTCATTTTTTCTAAGGAATTACTAACCTTTTTAAATAATGAAACTTCGGGAATTTTAAGATTTTTAGCAGATGAAAGTGACGAATCTTCAATGTTTTTCAATTTTAGGTCTTTCAGCTCATTTTTTTTTATTTCAATATCTTGGGCAAGTTCATTAATAGCCTTTTCATATTCACTAACTAATAGTGAGGAAAGTTTACTTTTATTTGAACGCATTTGCTCTGCTGATGACGATTGAGGGTTGTTTTTTAAGATTCTTGTAAGTTGTTGTATTAAAGTAACATACTCTTCAATCTTGCCATAGCTTTTAAGAAAATCGTTATCTAAAAACCCTTCTTGATCTTTAAAATAATTGGAAGAGTTAATTTCTTCATAAACTTTTTGTAAATCTTCCAGTTCCTGCTCTAAGATTTTAATCTCAGATGACATAGAAATTGTGCTAAGGTTGTCACTATTATTTTCTTTAAGCTTATTAATTCTCGAAACTAATTCATTAGATTTATTTTCCATTAAAATGATTTTTTGTCTCTGCGATTTTATCTCCGGAATTGAGAGAATTGAACTTTCCGCATTTTCGCAAAAACTTGTTATTGCTTTGAGTATTGCAATTTGAAGTATCTTGGCAGTCCTTTTTGTTTTACCTTTGATTATGACAAAATGTGTGTTGTTATTTTCAGATTCATATTTCGTGTAAAACAAAGTAGATAAAAAATTTGTAGAATTAAATTCTTTTGACGCGAAATCATTTTGAGACAAAATTTCATTTTTTGCCTGAATACTACGATTAAGAAATTCGTTTAAAAAAAAAGTAAACTTTTTGCTATTAATTATTTTATCGTTGAGAGTTTGAAGTAAACCAAGATTCTTTCCGTAATTGATTTTAATTTTTTCCGTTTCCCAAATATTGTTTTGAGTTCTTTCTCTATATGTTAATTCTTCATCTTTTGTGGGATTCTTTTTTTCAACTATTTTGGTCACCAATTGAAATTCATCGTTGATTTCATTACGGAATGTTAAATAGTAAAATACAATTAAAGATAATGAAATCGCTACGATGCATATAAACGGATGTACTCTCACAAGGTTTTACTCAGGATTTTCTTTAATAATCATTACTCTCTTGATTTCTTTAAAAGCTAAATCATCGTTTATGTAAAGTGAGATGAATGCAGTATCCATAGAGTATTCTCAGTTGTTAACATCAATCCAAAAGCCGTTGTATGCCTTTATTCTTTCTCTATTACCAAATCGCAGCGAAGCTGAAGATGTATTGCAAGAGACCAATTTAATTCTTTGTCAAAAAGCAGCTGAATATGATCATAATGGTCATTTTCAAGGGTGGGCTTTTAAAATAGCCAGATATCAAGTGATGAAACATATGACCAAGAGAAAGCGTAGCAAAATTTGCTTTTCGACTGATATCGTTGAGGATGTTGCAGCTGAAGAATTCGATTCAAAAAGAGTCGTAGTTATGCAAAAAGCATTATCTATTTGTTATGAGCTATTGCCCAAGAAAATGCGGTTCATTGCTAAGCTGAGATTTAAAAAAGAAAAAAGTATTAAAGATATTTCTAAAGAAGTTAATCGCCCTATGGGTGCTATATCTTCTACACTTTATCGAATCAGGCAGAAGCTGCTTGATTGTGTTAGTGAAAAATTAGTTTTGATTGAGTCTGAAGCAGATTTCAAAAAATCTTAACCTTTTATGTAATATTCAAAGCTGTAGTGCTAATAGTTATCATACCGCCCCATGAAAACTACAACCCATCATTTTGATAAGCTCGTAAGCAAAGCACTTGACTCAACAATTACGGAGGCAGAGGGAGATCACCTAAGAGCAATCTTAAAAGAACACCCTTCATTCCAGAAGAGATACTGCAAAACAATCTTGATAGAATCTCTATTTCACTGGGAAGAGGTTGAGGAGTCTTCCAGCTTAGATACCAAAATCATAGCATTTCCTTATTGGGCTCACATTCTATCCTTTGCTGCCGTTCTTATTTGCTTAATATCTGCCTGGTTATTACACGATTCTGGCTCACAGGCAGGCACTCATAAAGCGGATGTTCTTACTGCGAATCTCAGTGAAAGGAAGAACACAAACTTTTCTTCAAAGCCTTCAATTAATAAAGAAAAATTTTTACTGGGTGAGTCCTCCCCATCTAATAAAGTGATTAACAAAGCATCTGAGTACATTAATGAATTCTTGTCTCCCGATGCAGTTAATTCTAAATCTTCCCTACAATTTAAAGACGGACTTGCCATGATGAGCATCGAATCTAAGTTATCGACCTCGTCGATGAGCGGAATTTTGCCCTTATCCAACGGAGAAATGATGAAACTAGGTGCCATGGAGATAAACCCAGTTTCGCGAAACGCTGAAATCGTTGAAACACTTCGTGTTTATGACATGACAAGTTCGGACCAAAATTTCAAATCTGTCGATGCTGTTATTCACATAAATCAAAGCTTTACTGAGATGAGTGATGCAACTGAATTTGTACTATCACTTCATGCATTATCTTCCCCCCGAAAAGACTCTTTGATTCAAGTAGAATCTTCATCTCAGACAATTTTTAGTGATAATGACCAATCCACATGGGAGAGAGTTGATACATCTATTTCAATTCCGCGTGGTACTGACTTTCTTGTTGTAGCTCTTTCTGCTAGGAAGTCAGGTCTGAGTGCACTAAATGCTCATCATCAAGAATTTTTTGGCGATGAGCTAGATGTGTCTTTCCTAGGCATTTAATGTATTTCAATTTATTGTCTTCCGGCGTTAGAACTAAACTTAGACTTTTTTTAGATTTGCCTTCCAATAAAATAGTTGATTTTTCAGCAGTAAATCTTTCAAAAGGGGGATGAAGCCTAGTAAATATCTATTTATTTTACTTTTATTAATACAGCCAATTTTTTCCGAAGATTGGCCGGGATTTGGTGGTATCAACGGAAATTTTATTAGCAGTGAAAATAAGTTAAAGAAAACTTGGGGAAATCAGGAACCCAAAAAACTTTGGGACCATGAAATAGGCCTCGGTTTTTCCTCGATCATTGAATCAAAAGGTCTCGCTTACACCCAAGGATACTCAAATGGTAAAAATAATTTATACTGTGTTGATGTTAAAAATGGGGAAATTCTTTGGAAATCATCATTTCCCTGCTCAAAAGCTGATGATTATTTTAAAGGGGGCAGTAGATCAACCCCTTTATGGAACGATGGAAACTTATATCTCTCGACACATATGGGGGATGTTTACTGTTTAAATTCACAAAAAGGCAATATTATTTGGAGCTTAAACATGTCCAAAGATTTGGGAGGAAAACGCCCAACTTGGGGATACGCAGCTTCTCCTGTAATTATTGATCAGCAACTTATATTAGTAACCGGTTCCTCAAATGGGTCTTTGTTAGCCTTAAACAAAAAAACTGGCAAAGTTCTTTGGAAAAATGGAAATTATGGAGCGGCATATGCCACGCCACAAAGATACAATACAACAAATCAACTCCTGGTATTTCATGAGGCCGGACTTTCTTTACATAACCTTTCAGATGGAAGTGAAATTAGCTTTTATCAGCATAAAACCAGGTACGGTATAAACGCATCACAACCCTTAGCCATAGGTTCGAGAATCTTGTTGTCTAGTGCTTACGGTAAAGGTTCTGCCATGATCAATCTTTCGAGTAAAAATACAAAAGTTGAATGGAAAACCGAAAAGGTTGCCGCCCAGATGGCTAGTTTGATTCAGCATAATGGTTATGTCTACGGCATTCACGGGCAGGCAGGAACTCGAGCAAAATTCTCAACTCTATTCTGCATGAATAGTAAGAACGGAAAGATTATTTGGGAAAAAAAAGGGTACGGGTTGGGAAGTCTTATTTTGGTGGGTGACAGCCTTGTTTTATTAAATGAAAGCGGAGAAATTGTCTTGATAGATGCAAACTCTAAACAGTTCATCGAGAGAGCCAGCTTTCAGATCTTATCTGGAAAAGATAATTGGGTTCCTCCAAGTTATGCAAATGGGCGCCTTCATTGTCGATCAAGTGATGGAACATGGGTTTGCTTGAAAATGGGATCTCCCATGTAGCCATCGTTGAGATAGTTAAAGATTTGTTTAAGAGTAGACGAAATAAAAATTCTTTCCTCTATTGAAAGTGTAGAAGTTAAAGTCTTTTCGACATCCAGTGCAATCTGCTTGCATAGCAACCATTTTTCTTTTCCAAACTTTGTGGCAACCACCATTTTTTTCCTTTTGTCTGATTGAACTGGATTTCTTTTGATAAGTCCATGTTGCTCCATTCTATTTAGTAGAGAAGCTATGTTGTTCGAGTCGGTAAAAAGCAGTTTAGCAAGATCTTTTTGGTATATCGCCTTTTGATCTAATTCGTGAATCCATCTTAGAACTGAATACTGATCAGGTGTAATGCCTGTAGGTTGTAGTCTTTTTCCAAAAGTCGAGTTCAACTTTATCCAGCAAGCCCGTAAGGCAGGAGGAAATGTCTTATGCTTTCTTTTCTTCATAAATATTATTTCCTAATTGCTTTTAAGGATGTTTGACAAAATAGTACATACAAGTACTAATTTCCGTACCACTATGTTAACTTTTGATCAACTATGTTTACTAAGAACTTCCTACTCATAATTTCAGTACCCTTTTCGTTTCTTTTACAAGGCTGTCTATCTCCTAAATCACAACCTGAATCTTCGGTCACCAAACCACAGGTAAATTCAAACTGGCTTTATTGGCGGGGAGCAGATGGGACAGGAGTTTCTAGTCAAACTGGGCTTCCGACTGATTTGAATAAATCCCTGATTTGGACTCACGATATCCAGGGGGGCGGGGTGCCAGTAAT
>MDTB01018354.1_pt1 | contig 10969 bp, 9 predicted proteins | sample 811161 | NCBI WGS metagenome assembly MDTB01 (sample SAMN05326650, study PRJNA326480) | marine metagenome | isolation source: seawater | place: Mediterranean Sea | collected 2009 | reverse complement strand
TGTTAAGACCAACGGTAATCCCAGCAGCAGGAGATTCAGGTCTAAAAAAGGCTGCACAAAACGTGAATGGAGTTCCACCTCAATGCCCGGATTGTGTTTCACACTTGGATTCTCCAGGGCTCCCATCAATTCTGGAGTAGAGGAAAATTGTTGCCAATTTCCACCCCCAATCAAAAGTTTAGGCTCTACAGAACTCACAACAAAACATTGATCTGACTTAAGCCATAACGTGTCCTGTGGCGTATAGAGAATTGGCACCCCGTTGAGTTTAAGGCTTGATTCCGTAACCAGTTCCTCCGGTTGTCGCATTCCCGAAAAGAGATAACCTTGAGGATGCTCGTTGGTGGAAGGCTGAAAAGTCGCCTCGCGACCAAGCAATTGAACCCCATACTGATCGAGAGTTCGGGGCAGAAAAAAATTCGGTTCAACGATCCGCTCATCTACTAAAACGATACCTTCTCCACTTAAAAGAATATCTGTCTGATTGTCATAGACCGGCACAATCGCATCCGTTTTATCGTTCCGTATATTCTGAATGTTTGTACTTAAATCTTGACGAAAAGACGGCAAGATGCACTCTCGATTCACGACGGCGAGTAATACCAGAATGCATGACATAATCAAAAGCGGGCGGACCATACGTTCATTCCGAATACCAGCTGCCATCAGAGCCGTCATCTCGTTATGCCGCCTGAACGTCGCAATCGTAAACATTGTCGCAACGAGAATCAGCAGCGGATTCATCCAATCAAAAAAAACCAATGAGCGGAGTCCGTAGTATTTTAAAACTGCACGGAGCAAACCACCATTTGACTCAGCGTAGCGGAGAATTTCACTAAAGTTATTAACTGTATCTCCGACCACAAAAAGGCCAAAAAAGCTGATGAAAAATACAGCAAATACACCTAAAAAGTTTTTCAGCAGATAGCGATCAATAATGGCCATTAATTTGAATTACTGGTATTGAGGTTCTTTTTGGGCAAGTGTTTCACGAATCGCATCCGACAATAACTGCATGCCTTGTTTGATACGGTCCACAGACTGCACACCAAAACTTAAGCGGATTTGATCATGTGCCGGAGGAGATCCTTCGGTTGGGTAACAATAATAACCCGGAACATATAAAACACCTTTCTCGAGCGCTCTTGGAAACAACGGGCCTTCGGTGCCTGTATCCACACCATCCAGCTTCAGCCAAATATATAAACCCCCTGCCGCCGGTAACCAGGATACTTCCGTTAAATCACCTAAATATTCCTCGGCGGCTGAAACCATCGTTTCTAATTTTTTTTGGTAGGTCAAACGCAGCTTTGCAAGATGCAGATCGAAATCTCCCCCCTCAATCACTTGGCGAATGACCTGTTGACTGAAGTGGGGTGCCCCAAAATTCATATTTCCCTGATGGTGGCTCAGTGGCGCAACAAGGTCGTTCGGCAAAACGCCCCAGCCAACGCGTAATCCCGGAGAAAATGACTTGGAAAAAGAACTTGTGTAAACGACAGTTTTATTCTCCAGATCGAGCGAAAATAAACTTGGAATATCTTCTCCGAAGTATCGCAAATCTCGATACGCAGCATCCTCAATAATATAGAGTCGGTGCTGCTGGTGATTATATCGGCTGACGATCTCAAAAATTTCTTCGCGCCGTTTTTGCGATGTAGTGATACTACTTGGGTTATCAAAATAGGTGGTCAGGTAAAGGGCTTTGATACGATCCGAATCCCCCGTAGCCTTTGCCTTCTGAAGAACTTCTTCCAGCGCTTCGGGAATCAATCCGTTGTGATCAACAGGAAGTCCGTGTGCTCGGGCTCCAATTCCCTGGAGAGCTCCCAAAAATACGAAATAACTCGGCGCCCCACAAAGCACAATGTCTTCTCGGTCGAGTAGGACGAGTCCTAGCTGATACAGCAATTCGTTGCTACCTGCGGTCATGATGACCTGCTCGAAAGATCTGGAGTTGCCCGACACACCATCGGCTTGCAAAAGTCGCGTAAGCAAAATGTCTCGAACTGCCGCATCACCCATGGTACTTGAATATTGAAGTGCCGCCCGCCCGAGTGCCGAAGACTCCAGCAATCCCTCGACAGCGCGGAATGTCTCCTCCAACGGTAAACTCGCCTGGTCTACGAAACCGGCGGCCAATGAAACGAGCTCTGGTCGAGCCAACGCTTCTCGCATTAAAAAACTAATTGGCGCCTCAACGGTACTCTGGGAGAGACGTGAAAGAGTCGACATGAAATTACCTTGGAAAAACGATGAATCTCGATCCTTGCGAGCATAGAAAACCTAGAAGAAGCAGGTCAAGGTCCATATCGGCGACTAAAAATATCTGGGTGTGCTAAGATGCGTCATTGCATCTTTGAGGTTGAACCTGAATCGAGCCTGATTGGTAAAGATTAAAACAAGGGAAATTTCGTGTCACAGTGGCTAAGTTTTGCGACACCCATTTATGATCATGGGCGTTCGCTCATGAACAATTCCGTCGATCTTGTGATACCACCGATTTGCAATTTATGTCGCTGCGATCTCACCGATGAAAGTCGCTGGCTCGGCCTCTGCGACAAGTGCTGTTCTTTGGTTATCGAATCAAGCGATGACTGTTGCTCTCGATGTGGAAATCAATCCGAAATATACCGGCAAGAAGCAGCAACCAAGAGTAGTGCATTCTGTCCCAAGTGTAAACAAACACATTTTATGTTTTCACGTGTTTTTACGCTTGGTCCTTATCAGAAGTATTTACGGCATGCCGTACTGCAAACAAAACATCCACATGGATATCCGCTCGCTGTGGCTTTAGGACGATTGCTAGCACATGTGCGAAAAAAAGAAATCGATTTATTCCAGCCAGACTTGATCATCGCAACCCCCATGCATTGGTTACGGCGATTAACGCGGGGTGTTAATGGACCGGATGCAGTGGCGAACAGCGTGGCAAAATATCTGGAACTTCCCAAATCCAACCGAGCGATCATTCGCTTTCGCTACACAGCACAGCAGGTCAACCTTTCCCAGACGCAGCGTTTAAAAAACATCGACAGTGCTTTTCGTCTACGGGGAAAAAATATCGCGGGTAAACGGATTCTTTTGATTGACGACGTGATGACGACGGGAGCAACTTGCAATGAAGTAGCTAAAGTACTCCGATTCCACGGTGCAAGCGATGTGGCAGTTGGCGTGGTCGCTCGACAGGGATTGAGCGTTCACAGGAAAGCCTCTTAATTTTTTGCCCCCGATTGGCAGCACTCCCGACTCGGCTAATAATAGGCCCTGACCTCGTAAGGGCTGGATACCCGTTTTGTTTTCAGCTTTTGCACGACACGCCCTCTCGCCTATCACAGACTTAAATATTCCCTGTTTCCAAGATCATGTCTCCACCTACTTCTGAAAAAAAGAGGGCTGAACCGCTACGTCCTTTCCGGCGGGCGGTGGTGCGCGGAATCGGGGTCATTCTTCCTCCGCTACTTACAATCGTCATTTTTGTTTGGGTGGGAAGTACCGTCAACACATATGTGATGCAACCGGTTAAAAATGTAACGCGACAGATTTTAGTCTGGACAATCGATGATCACGTTAAAAATTTTCCCGGAGTTCCCCCGAACGTTTACTTGGCGACCAAAGACGAAACCAAATATCACCGCTTACCACCACAGGCGGGCGGGCGGACCAATCCGCTGTGGGTGCCTGAATCTGTTTATGAATTGGTGACAGATCCTGAGAATCTTGCTGGAAAAAAAATACCTACGACGCGTAAGGGAATCTTAGAGCGGTATGTCGATCTTCGATATTTGACACCTCAAATTGTGATTCCTGTTTTTACGTGTATTTTCATCCTAGCCATGTACCTGTTAGGTAAGTTTTTAGCTGCCCGTGTTGGCGGGATGGCCGTCGCCGGACTTGATAAAGGCATTGAACGACTTCCACTCATTCGAAATGTCTACGGATCCGTAAAACAAATCACTGATTTTGTTTTCAGCGGAACCAATGTTGAATATACCCGGGTCATTGCAGTGGAATATCCGCGGAAGGGAATTTGGTCTTTAGGATTGGTTACCGGTGAAAGCATGCTGGAAATTGCAGTTGCTGCAAAAGAACCTGTACTTTCTGTTCTGATTCCAACTTCACCAGCGCCCTTTACCGGCTACACCTTAACGATCAAAAAAAGCGAGGCTATCGATTTGAATATTACGATTGACCAGGCTGTCCAATTCATTGTGAGTTGTGGAGTCGTGATTCCCCCACAACAATTACGAAGTCTGGCCGAGGGAGATGAAATCCCAGATGTGCCACGCATTGTTGATAATGCAGAGGATCCTGATGCATCAGAAACCTGTTAAATATTTAGTTCGTCACGGTCTTCACCACGGCTAATTCAACATTGAGAGTGCGAGAAGGAAAAAGAGAATGCACATCCGAATTGGAACGCGTGGAAGCCGTTTGGCTCGCTGGCAGGCGGAATGGGTGGCAGAAAAACTTTGCAAACGAAAGATCGAAGTAGAGCTTATCCCTCTTTCCACCGAAGGGGATCGGAAAGATAAGGGCGCACTTTCACAGCTTGGGTCGGTGGGAATTTTCACTCGAGAAATCCAACGAGCGCTACTCGAAAACCAAGTTGATCTGGCAGTCCATAGCCTCAAGGATTTGCCGACCGCACAAACCGAAGGACTCCAGTTAGCTGCTGTTCCAGTCCGTGGTCCTTGCGAGGATGTCCTAGTGACACAAAATCGAGATACTCTTAGCGACCTGCCGCCGCAAAGCCGGATCGGTACAGGTAGTCTGAGAAGGCGATCTCAAATCCTGCATCTACGAAGTGATCTGCAAGTTGTTCCTATTCGGGGCAATGTGGAAACACGTATAAGAAAATTAGAGAATGGAGAATATGATGGAATTGTGCTAGCCCATGCCGGACTACTTCGTCTGGGGCTACAAAAATACGTTCACCAGATTTTTCAAACAAGTGAAATGATTCCCGCAGTCGGCCAAGCCGCATTAGGACTCGAAATCCGGGAAGCGGATGCGGACCTACATGCCTGTTTAGAACAAATCAACCATCGGCCCACACATCAGGCCGTTTTGGCCGAGCGTACACTTTTGAGCAAGTTGCAGGGCGGTTGCCTCGCGCCAGTTGGAGCCTGGGCACGCGAGATAGAATCAAACCAATTACAACTCGACGCTGTCGTCCTCGATGCATCCGGAACGCAACGCCTTTTTCATACTGATCGAAAATCAATGGATGAGGCAGAGGCCTTGGGTCGAGAAACTGCTGAGCATTTACTCATGCAGGGTGCCGAGACGCTCATCCATACTGTGCGCGATGCGGAACACCCTTGATCCCATTGTCTTTTTGATGGGCGATGGGCAACGGTTGAAATACGAAGCGATCGGAAGAATTGCTGGAAGTGGCCGTTAATCCCACCACCAGCGATTGTGATTAATTTTCTCCGGTTGGACGGCGGCGTGTGCTTCCTTCACACTACCTTTTTCATCCGACTTCATATTTGTCCCGGTGAGCGCTTCGGTCGCCTCAATCCGTACCCCACCTCCGACCGGAGTCATCAATGTATTGCCTTTCCAACGAACGTTGACCGCAGTTTCGACGCGAACTGGCGTGTTGTAGGTCTGCACTGGATAGGCACCCTCATCCGAAAAGACGGGCATCGACCAATCGGCCATCTCATAGAAATTCTGATCGCGAATAAAAGCGGCTGCTACCGATAGATCAATTAAGTTACGAAGCTGGGCCCAAATAGGCGACTTTTGCGCCATCTTTCGATAAGCGCGGGTGAACGAATGTGTAAATGCTCTGCTCGCTCGATCAACTTGCTCGACACCCGCACGCGAGCCGTCGGCGTTGACCACTTCATCTTCACCAATCAACTTCACACCTTCACCGACCATCTCCATTGCTAAATCGTCGTCGGAGACCATCACACGTTCGTAATCGGGGACAAAGTACCAACGACGCATCGCATTGCGTGAAACCGCTGCGGGATTGGCCTTATCAATGTATGTGGCGAGACGAACAGGAGGTTTTTCCAAACCAATTCCAATCAACTTCATGCGATAATCTGCCTCCACAAGCACCTGAGCAAAATGCGTGTTTGCCGCCACGCCACCGAAAGCGACTTCCTGTAAACCAAGACTATTCTGTAATCCGACCGCAATACGATTGGCATCACTAGGACGGACTCCTCTTAAATTAGCCAAAAATTGCTGCATTTTATGCAGCCCTTCCTGTGTAGGATCAATCGAAACGGTGATGACCGTATCGTCGAGCGATCCGGGCGCAAAGGTCCGCAGCGCCACAATCAGGTCCTGGAGTTCCAGGCACGGCTGGCCGCTATTCATGCCTACCACACGACCGCTGGCATCATTCACCCAGCCTTCTGCAGGACCAGCAATAACAATGTCTTGGGTTTGTGGATAGTAAAATACATATTCCAGGCGGGTCAGCCCGGCAAGATAGCGCATGGCGTCATCCGGTTGCCGGTTATTTTCAATAGCGTCTGACAAAGCCCGCTCAAGACGATTTAAAGAAACTTTCCGCATGGGACTTCGTTGACGGATATCTTGAGGCAGGGCAGCCTTCGCAGCTGAAATCCGCGAGCGCATCAAGGCGCCATTCGGATCTTCATACGTCCGAAGTTGGAGAACACCCTCTGGGTCAACCAGAATACCGGCGACACCACTTATATCTCCACCGCCGCCTTGTCCCCAACCGATCTGAGGAAACCAGACAGCCCAAGTAACAAGGAGTAAAACGGGTAGAAAATTTTTGCTGATCTTTCTCATCGCGCGCCCTCTCTGAGCCAGTCCCTGTTGTTCCGAATGTTACACATTGCCGGTGGATGTTTCTTCTGGAAACTCGTCTACCGGCCGCCTCAGTGTTTTCGGGTCCAAATCAAGCACCCGAAAACAAACCCTTTCTCACCTGCAATACTCTGGGATAAAAAAGCGTTTCCTGCTCAGATTTTAGTTTGGCAATTTGGAAAAAACAACAAATTTAGGCTACTTGGACCCTTTTACTATCCTACAAACCGTAAAACTGGCACATTCCCACCCTAAACTTTGTTCCCCGAAAAATTGGCCGCTTCGCTTGAACTGGCTACGATATACCTGGAGCCTGTACGGAATACGTGCAGCCTCCACAACTGCTGGGGCGATCGGCTTAAATCTGAGAACCTGGATGATCGTGCAAGACAGCCAAATTCGAGATAAAGCGACAGCTATCAATCAGGAAGCCTGTTTGTATTTTCCTTTCGAGACCGATTTGTCTCGGAGGCGGTTGCTGAGTTACACGGTTGCTGGTTGGCTGCTTGTCGTTCTTATCATTGTCAACGCGGTCAATGCGACTCCAGCGGAATCGCCTGAAAAAAGTACAGAAAATAGCCTACAACTATCTCCTGCTATTGAAGAACTCTTTTTAGTTCCCCCACGCAACAGTGACGATCTGCGTGCAATGCAAGAGCATTTGCAAAAGCTTTCGCAGGCGGTGACTCCAGCCGTCGTGGGGATCCGTTTAAAAAATGGAATGGGAAGCGGTGTCATTATCAGCCCTGATGGGTATGTCCTCTCTGCGGGACACGTTACCGGACAATCCAACAAACCCGCTACTGTCTTTCTTGCCGACGGTCGAAAACTTTCTGCAACAACCCTCGGGGCAAATCACCGAGTCGATGCCGGTTTGTTGAAAATTTCCAGTGAAGAACTCGACAGTGATAGACCATTACCGTTTGTTTCTATAGGTGATTCAGAAAATCTGAAGCATGGACAATGGTGTATTGCGGTAGGCCATCCGGGCGGCTTTCAGGAAGATCGGCAACCCGCTGTACGTATGGGGAGAATGCTCTTAAAAGGCAACAATATTATCGTGACCGATTGCACACTTGTGGGAGGTGATTCAGGGGGACCACTTCTATCTGCGGCGGGTAAAGTGATTGGCATTCACAGTCGCATTGGTGAAGGAATTGAAGCAAACCTCCACATACCGGTTAATGTTTTTCGACAAGACTGGGATCGCTTCGCGCGGGGAGACGTTTGGGGGGGGCCTTCTCCAGGCGGGCCTTTTTTAGGAGTGCTCGAAGCTGAAAATAGTGAGGAGGCTGAAATTGGCCGTGTGATTCCCGGGGGTGCGGCCGCATTGGCGGGAGTGCGCGAAGGGGATGTTGTATTGAAATTTAATGATCAGCCAATCAATAGTTTTTCGGAACTCGTTTCGGCAGTTGCGGGGTGCGATCCGGGGCAAACCGTTCGACTTGAGGTCAGACGGAATGAAAAAAATATCATTATTGCGATTGAAATTGGTAGTTTCGGACTTAACTAATTACTTTCCCCCTGCGAATCCCCAAACCATAATTCCTTTTTAAAGCAGACTCTTGATGCATTCATCAAAAATTATTCACCGTCTAACTCTGATTGGCTTGGTTTTTTTCTTTTGCTACTCTCAAACGGTTGATGCGCAGTGGGAGCACATCAAAAATCATCCCGATGTTCATCAGGCGTTCATTCCCATCATTGCCGATGTGCGGAACAGTACTGTTCAGATTGAAGCGGATAAAGAACACATTGCATTAGGAGCAATTATTGATTCGGCCGGGTTGATTATTTCAAAATCAAGCGAATTGGAAGGACAGATTCGCTGTAGACTCTCTGACGGAACAATATACCCGGCAAAGGTGCTTGTGCGTGACGCTAAACATGATTTAGCGTTGCTCCATCTGGAAAACACCGAAAAACGTCGCTTTGTTTCCATTCGTTGGCGAAACAACAAAGATCCTCAAGTGGGGAGTTGGCTTGTAACTCCCGGAATTGGTAGCAACCCGCTCTCGATCGGCATTGTGAGCATAAACTCCAGATCGATACCACACGAACGTGGATTTCTGGGTGTGCAACTGACGCAAGCCGAACAGGGACCTCGGATCGAAGTTGTATTTCCAGATAGTGCGGCGCACGCTGCAGGACTAAAACGCGGTGATATTGTGATCGGTCTTAATGGCGATGCAATCAGCAACCGCAGGAAGTTCATGGGCCTATTAGCGAGAATGATGCCCGCTCAAGAAATCAAATTGAAAATTCTTCGTGAGCAGCGGGAACAGGAAATCCAAGCTCGCTTAGGACGCATGGAAGGAGTCGATGCACTTGAAACCCGATTTGGCATCATGAACAGCATGGGCGGGGAATTAAGTCTGCGTCGAGCCGATTTCCCTTTAGCATTCGCGCATGATACGGTCCTTCAACCCGAGCAATGCGGGGGTCCGGTGGTGGATATGAATGGGTATGTTGCGGGAATCAACATCGCGCGGGCTGGTCGCACATGTAGCTATGCACTGCCGGCCGAAGTGGTAATCCAACTGGTAGATAAATGGAAAGGGAAACCTGAACACCAAGTTTTTTTCCAAACACCGACCGACCCACAACCATAGATATTCAGTGTGAGGGGAAAATTTAAACGCCCGGTACCCTTCTAACGACTCACAGGAACTGGAGCCGTGAATGGGTTGGTAAACCAGGACTGCCAGCCTCGCGGCCTCGAAACGGTCTGTCCCAACTGATAGGGCGTATAATTCGACTGAATATTGTAAGCAGGACCGGCTTGTACGGGTTGGTAAACGGACGATGTAACCGGCGTTGTTTCTACCGGTGCTACCTGTGCTGCAGGTGCATAATTGGTTGTCCGGCAATTATTCGCGGGTGGGCAGCAACGCGGACCATAGTAAGTAATCTGGCCTGTCTGCCGATAGCGATAATGGGTTACCTTGGGGGTGTTGAATTGACCACCCACTAAATTATTATTCGCGTTCAGATCTGAAGTGGTAATTAAAAATATTACACCAAGTGCCAACACGATCAAACTACGTACCATCGTTGAACCTTCCGTTAATTAATTCTGGCGGAGATGATTACGATACCGTTGGCTCTCCGCTGCCCTTCTCGATTCACTCTAAGTTGATTTGGAAGTCTCCGCAAGCAAATAGACCCCTCGGTAGCACATTTTTTTATGTTAACGCATCTGTAATATCGGGTTGTTCCGATTGGGGACCTGCTAGCAGTGACCCGATAACCGTTACAATCATTACCATGCACCATGGACCCAAATTCAGTTTTCTGGAATCGACAAAATTTGCGCATGAAAATCTGTCTCTTTGATATCGATGGAACGCTCATTACGACCGGTGGTGCTGGAAAGCAGGCCTTCCTACAAACCCTGCAAAAAGCATTCGGGATGGACATAGTGGATCCCGGTGTACCCTTTGCCGGGCGAACGGACCGCGGGATTGTAAGCGATTTATTCACCCACTTCCGTATTTCCCAAACCGCTCAAAATTGGGATCTTTTTACTGAGGTCTACCTGCAGTTACTCCCTGAGTGCCTTACAAGTTGTGACGGCCGTGTACTGCCCGGCATCAAACCACTTCTCGAAACAATCAACCGTCACTCAGAGATTCAACTAGGACTGCTCACGGGAAATATGGCCAAGGGTGCGTCGATTAAACTGCAGCACTATGGATTAGATCACTACTTTGATTTTGGCGGCTTTGGTGACCAGCATATTGAGCGCGATCGCGTCGCCCAACAAGCACTGCTGGAAACACACCAGCGTTGGGGGGAAGAAGTGGCGGCCGAACAGATCTTTGTGATTGGAGACACACCTGCCGATATTCGCTGCGGGCAGGCTATCGGTGCGAACACCGTGGGCGTCTGCACAGGAAAGTACTCGGCGACGGAATTAAACGCCGAATCGGCTCACTTAGTGCTTGAAGACTTTTCTGCAGCTGATCCATTACTGGACAAACTCAATGCGTGAACTCAGCGAAGTCCGAAGCCCGGACTCCGGGAGTCTTTGGAAACAGGGGGACTCTTTTTTGCATCCACCTCCATGGAGGTGGGAAAAGGCCGAACTTTTTGAGAGTGTTCAGCTGTGATCTGGTCAAGCAAATCCCTTGAGGCATTATCAATCACCAACACTTGGTGA
>MDTB01149525.1_pt1 | contig 10970 bp, 9 predicted proteins | sample 811161 | NCBI WGS metagenome assembly MDTB01 (sample SAMN05326650, study PRJNA326480) | marine metagenome | isolation source: seawater | place: Mediterranean Sea | collected 2009 | reverse complement strand
GCTTCTACCAAATCAGACCTTAAGTCTTCGAACGCAAGCGTTCTAGAATCCTCGTGGATTGTACCCCCAATAATAGACTCCTCAGAAATCAATTGATCAATTACTAGAGCTGTTTCCTGAGGCGCCTCAAGAAACTCAACTTCAGGCGCTACAATCAATTCAGCTGTACGTTCACTATTCTCTGGTCCATAGTCATCCAAGTTTTTTTCATCAAGCATTGAATTTTCGTCAATTTTCAAATCTATAGCCTCTTCCTCATTTTCATCGGATAATTCATTTTCATTCTTGGCCAGCTGAACGGATTGAGCATTATTGAAATCCATCAGCTCCAAAATCAAATAAGAACCCAAAAACAGAACAAGCACCATTGCAAGCTGTATCCCTGGACGATTCAAAATGGGTTTTATTGTTGGGAATAGAAAGTTGATCCAACCACCTCCTTCTTTAGAAGTATATACCTCTTTAAACTCCTCATCGAGTCTTTTCTTCACCTTAGAAGAATCAAAAAGATGCGGCTCAGGATCCAAAGCGCTAAGTTCACTCATTAGTTGCTTGGCCTGCTCAAATTCAGATTGATTTGCACAAAGCTCTTTTATCAGTTCTTTCTCATCTGAGGTGAGTGCATTATAATCTGTTTTTGCTAATAATTCTATGTATTTCTCCTCCATATCTTATTGGTATATTGGGTTAAACTCTTTTAAAGCACTTGCTAAGGTTTTCGTAGCATAAAACAATCTTGACTTTACCGTACCTTCGTTAATTTGTAAAGTCTCAGCGATTTCTTTCATTGAAAAACCATCAAAATGCCTCAATACAAATACGCTTTTATGCTTTTCATCCATTTCTTCAAGCTGGGCCTGTAGCCGATCACTAAAACGCTTTTCATGAACTGTTTTTAAGGTATCGTCATGAGACTTTAAAAATTCTGCAGGCGCCAAATCTGATTTCACGTTCTTTCTAACAGCCATTCGTTTGTACTCATTCTTGCACATGTTCGAGGCGACCGAATACACCCATGTTCGAAAAGACCTACTCGTATCAAAATAGTCCGGTTTGCGAATTATTTTTGCGAACAAATCATGTACCATATCCTCACACTTTTCATTGTCTCTTGCCAATAGCTTCATGAAATAACCGAATAGAGGCTGAGCATAGCGCCCATAAACCTCATCAAAAGCGCGTTTGTCGCCCTTACTGAGCAGAACCATTAGCTCTTCGTCCAATAACTTTGAATATTGCGGTTTAAAAACTCTCATCTCAGTGCTGGTCAGAAATTACCTTTTTGTTTTTATTAGGTTCTATTTTATTCGGCACTGCCATATAAGGGGTTGCGCGCTTCTGCGCTTCATAGCGTTCTAAAAGCTTTTGAGCCGGCACATAGTTTCTTGCATAGTTCTTGGCCTGCGCACTTTTATGTACGGTTAGATTTCTCTTGTTTAATTTTGAAGTCCAGAGCTTTTCAAGATCAGATAAACATAGTTCCTTTTGAGCGCCTGTGATAAGCACCAATCCATAAGGAACGGCATATGACGAAATCCGCTTTAGATAATCGATAGGAAGGGTAAGAGAAATGGCAATCTTTTTTTCTGAATTAAGGGCACAGAAATTTTTAAAATAATCTGTATCAATTTCACTAGAAGGAGGAAATAAAACCCCCTTCTGACGGAGCATTTCTCTATAATCCAAGCTTCGGAGCAAATCTAAAGAAACTAAAATAGGCTTGCGCTTAAAAGCATTTCCATTTAGCTGATGATAAAGAACACCATAAGAGTCCTTTACCCCATGGGTAACGAGAATATCATTTCCTTTACTTGAAGCCAAAACATCCGCAGCGTAGTCTAAAGTTTCAATATCAAGGGTTTGATTACTTTTTAATTTATTCAAATATTGCTTGATGGACACCGTATCCCCTTTGACACATTCATTGGCTGTTTTTTGAAGCACAACGCGCTGATCGTTCGGCCTGATAGCTTCTGCTTGATTGAGGTATACTTCGTTGGCTGGGTTGTAATTTCCTAGCATATAATTGTAAAGATTATACTCAAAGCTTGCCGCCTCATCCTCTTCGATTTTCTCCAGCGCAACCTCCATTCGCTTTTGACTTTGAGGTGATATCATCCTAGAATTCATTTGCCTCCTAGATTGTTTATATTCCATATCAAACAGTTGTGAAGACTGAATGGTTTTGGATGTATAGCTCCTCTGTTTTGGCATCACGTCATCCGCTCTTCCCTTTCTATTACTTACTGAAGGTGCAACCATTTTTGTTGCCTTAAATCCTTTTACAGAGTCAAGTGATTCATTTCTCTTTATCTCAACTTCATTGAGCGTATTACTAGAATTTATGAGTGAATTGTTCTCATTTATATTTTCAGGTGTTTGTGCAAGTATAGCGCTTGACGATAAAGAAATAATAACAAATAAAAGTATCTTCATAATAGGGACTTAATATACCCGGGTACAACTATTGCACCAAAAGGTTCACGAGTTAAATGTAATCATAACTCATTTCTCATCAAATTTTGGAAAGAAAACCAATATTTCAGCAGAAATATCGTTCTTTGCCTATGCGATATTTAACCTTCGTTATCTCTTCCATCGTAATAGCACTGCTGCTACTTACACACCAAAGCTGCAGAAAGGATAGCTTTACCACTACTGGTAATCTTGAATTTTCATTGGATACCCTCGTATTTGACACGGTATTTACAACAATTGGTTCGACGACTGAACAGTTCAAAATATACAACACGAATAATAAAAATATCTTAATTGAAGAAGTACAGCTCATGGGTGGAGATGACTCACCCTTTCGTCTGAATCTGGACGGAATTAGTGGAATTTATCATGAAAACATAAACATGGTAGGTAACGACAGCCTGTATATGTTTGTCGAAGTAACACTGGATATTAATAATCAAATATCTCCTTTGGTTATCGAGGATTCAATCCGTTTTAGAACAAACGGCCTTGATCAATATGTGAATCTCGCCGTTTGGGGGCAGGATGCATACTTTCATTACCAAGACCAAGCTCAAGGTATTTGGCCCGCTGACAAGCCTCATGTGATTTATGGATACAGCTTGGTGGATTCCTCACAAACACTAACCATTGAGGCAGGGACACAAGTTCATTTACACAAAAACGCTGTTTTATATGTGAATAAAGGGTCGTTGCAGGTCAATGGTTTTCTTGACAATGAGGTCGTTTTTCAAGGAGATCGATTAGAACCACTCTATGATAATGTTCCGGGACAATATTATGGCATTTACTTTAATCAAGCACAGCCATCAATCATTGATTATGCCATTATCAAAAATGGTACATCAGGCATACACGTCTTCAGTGAAGAGGATAATATAGGAGGAAGTTATGCGGTTACTGTCAAAAACACTAAGATCTTCAACCATTCAAGCTATGGTATATTTCTTTTTGATGGGGCATCTATGAAAGGAGAGAATCTACTTGTTTCAAAGAACGGTTATCATTCACTTCTTGTTTTAAAGGGGGGAAGATTCAACTTTAACCATTGTAATTTTATGGGCTATGGTGCCGCTCAGTCTCCCGCAATTGGGATTAGAAATTACTATGATGACCCTGCAATAGGTTCAGATATAACCGAAGGTGTTATTTACAATAGTGTAATATCTGGAAATCTAGAAACGGAAATTGTTATGGATACAATTCAAAATTTTAGTGGTCAGCTAAATTTTGACATACAGCATTGTTTTGTGCAAGCAGAAGAAGAATATCAAGATTCCTTTTATGAAAATTGTGTTTGGCGCGTTGCACTAGATAATTTTATGCTTCCTGGCTTTAATAATATCTCTGAATTTGATTTCGGATTTTCCAATAGCTCTGTTCTTCAAGGAGCAGGTTTCGGGACCGCTATTTTCACCGACATCCTAGGTAATTTCAGAAACAACCCTCCCGATATAGGTGCAATTGAACAGAATTAAGCGATAACGCAGCTACGACGTTTTCATTAGCCACAAAAAAAGCGCCCTAAGGCGCTTTTCAATTTTATAAAACCTATCAAAATGATTTAGCTCACAGTATTTGCATTCATGTTATCTAATACTGACATAACACTTTTTACAGCCTCAACAGATTCACTAAGCAATGCTTTTTCATCTGCATTCAAATCAAGCTCGATAATTTTCTCAATTCCATTTTTACCAAGAATGACTGGGACACCTAAATAAATATCATTTAAACCATATTCACCTTGTAACCAAGTACAAACAGGGAAGATTCTTCTTTGGTCTCTAACAATGGCCTCTACCATTTGAGCTGCAGATGCTCCAGGAGCATACCACGCAGATGTTCCAAGAAGTTTTACGATTTCTCCACCACCAAACTTCGTTCGTTCGATAATTTCATTAAGCTTTTCTTCATCAATCAATTCAGTTACTGGAATACCACCGACTGTCGTATATCTTGGAAGAGGTACCATGGTATCTCCATGACCACCCATTAATACAGCTTGGATATCCTTTGGAGAAACATTCAATTCAGTTGCAAGGAAAGCTCTGTATCTAGCAGTGTCAAGAACACCAGCCATACCGAATACTCTGCTCGACGGAAAGTTTGCACTCAAATATGCACAATAGGTCATCACATCTAAAGGATTAGATACAACAATGATTTTGGCGTTTGGCGAATACTTTACAATGTTTTCTGTTACTGACTTTACAATCCCGGCATTTGTAGCAATTAAATCATCTCGGGACATACCAGGTTTTCTTGGTAATCCAGAAGTAATTACTACAACTTCAGAGTCTTTTGTCATTTCATAGTTATTTGTAGATCCAATTGTCTTCGAATCATACAAATTCACTGGAGAAGTTTCCCAAATATCAAGTGCTTTACCTTCAGCAAAACCCTCTTTTATGTCAAGTAAGACAATTTCATTTGCGATTTCTCTTTGGGCCAAAACATCTGCGCAAGTTGCACCAACATTTCCAGCTCCTACTACCGTTACTTTCATTTGTATTTATTTATTGATTAAATATCGATACGAAAATAATACATTTAATAGAAAATCGTTTTATTTACGATTGATTTATTTGCGTTTGGAGGCAACGCCCCATCGATTGATACGTTTAAATTTTGTTGAGACTTGGAGAATATAGAGAAATTAAAGGAAATTGTTGAGGGTTGTTTACAAAACAACCGCAGATCGCAGGAGGCCTTGTTTCAAATGTTCTATGGTAAAATGTTAGCGGTTTGTATGCGCTACATATCTGACCACGACACGGCACAAGAGGTGTTGCAAGAAGGTTTCATCAAGGTCTTTGACAAATTGGAAGTTTTTGATTTCAAAGGCTCTTTTGAAGGATGGGTTCGACGTATTGTTGTAAATACCGCGATTGATTCCATTCGAAAAGCAAAGAGAGCTCCGATATTAAAAGACAATGACAACGATTTTAAAATGGATGCTTCAAATGAAATTGAAGAGAACGAAAAAATCGAAATGATTGAGCTAAGAGCGGAAAAAGCAGTCGAAGCCATTCAAAAATTATCGCCAGGCTACAGGACGGTATTTAATTTATTTGTCATTGAAGACTATTCCCATAAAGAAATTGCTGAAATGTTAGGGATTAGTGAAGGAACTTCCAAATCAAATTTGTCCAAGGCGAAAAAGAATTTAAAGCAAATATTAACTGAAGAATTCAGTAACATAAGAGAGTAAGATGCGCGATATTGAAGATTTATTTAAAGAATCATTAAAAGACCACGAACTTCCATACAACAAGGAGGCATGGTCTAAAATGAATAAAAAACTAGATGCAAGAAATTCAGGGTCCTCCAATGGATTCAAATGGATTTTAGGCGCGGCTGGTGCTGCTTTGATTGTGGCTACCTATTTATTTAATGGAACAAATGAAGTACCCAAGAGGTCTCAAGCAGAAGTGCTTCAAACAGAGAAGGAAGAATCAGTTGAAACAAATCATGAAATACAGATAGAAGCAACGGAACAATCAGAAACAGACCTTTTAAGTCAAGAAGTTGAAGAAGAACATTCAGTTGTTGTCATTGACTGTTGCGATGATGTGGTCGAAGAGCCGATGCATGAGGAAATAAATGCAAACCCAATTACGGAAACAGAACTGCAACAACCCGTATATAGAGAGGTGGCTAAAAGTCCGTCAGCAAAAGGAGAAAGTAAGGCCCAACTCCGTTTTTCTACACCAACAGACCATTGTTTAAATCAAGAATTTTCCTACAGCAACGTAAACGATGAAATGATTTATGTTCTTTCACCGCAAGAGAATCTAGAAGAAATTCCCACGAAGGAAACACTGGAGCTCAAGCTAGACGAAAAGGGCATTTATCAAATAGGTACTCTGAATCAAGAAGAAGAATTTATCGCGTCAGTTTCATTTAAGGTACATGAGGCGCAGAGCATTCAAGTTACTGCAGATGACTATTTAAATTTTGAAAATGGACTACCGGAATTGAGTGTCCGAGCATTTTCAGACCATGCATTAAGTTGGTATGTCAACAACCAAAAGGTAGCTAGGTCAGGCAAAAAAGAAAACTTCTATTTATTTGATAAAGGAAGCTACGCTATACAGGCCATGACAAAAGATGCGAATGGATGTCAAAGTTCCGACAAGATCTCATTCTACGTAGAGAAAAACTACAACCTACTGGCTGTGAATGCTTTCACACCTAATAGCTTTGATGATCGAAATACGACATTCATGCCCTTCGCATTGACGAAAAGGAATACGCCTTTCAAGATGATTATTATTGATCCTTCGAACGGTGCCGTAATCTTCGAAACAACGAACGCAAGCCAAGCTTGGCAGGGTGTCAATAAAAATACTGGTGAACTTGTGAAGGAAAATACTTCCTTCGTTTGGAAGGTTATTCTTCAGAACCCAGAGCCAGGAGAAAGTCCTGAATATATGGGAACGGTCGTTCGTCTCTAATTTAGGATTAGATTCTAACATATAGGTCGAGTTTTTCCTTATTTTTGTTAGAAAGAGATTCCTATTGAAATTCTTAAATTCCAATATCAAACCAAAAAAATTCGGTTACTTTCCGCGGTACTATGATGCCCGAAAAGAAAAAACGGATTTAAAAAAGAAATTTTACTCAGGTGATAAGCTTAGTGAAGAGGAACGTGTAATGCTAATGCGCGAAAAAATGGAAGAGCAAAAGCAAGAAAACCGAGTCTCTAAAAATAGCGTCTATTCGCAAAACACTAGAACTCTTGTGCTTCTTTCGGTGATTATTGTGCTTGGCTATTTCCTATTGAATGGCCTAGACGAAATTGACCAAGTTATCTTCAAACTCATGCGTTAATGGATATCATTAATTTACTTTCAGAGCAGATTTCAAATCAAATTGCTGCTGGCGAGGTGATTCAACGTCCAGGTTCGGTAGTAAAAGAGCTACTTGAAAACTCCATTGATGCTGGCGCAAAATCGATTAAAGTGCACATCAAAGATGCCGGAAGAACAAGTATCTTAATACAAGACAATGGAAGTGGTATGTCATCAAAAGATGCTGCCCTCTGCTTCACCCGGCATGCCACAAGTAAGCTAAAGAAAGTTGATGACCTATTTCAATTACAAACGAAAGGGTTTCGTGGAGAGGCCCTCGCATCAATAGCTTCTATCGCGCATGTTACGCTTAAAACAAAGTATAAAGGTCAGGAAGACACCGGTACGCTCATTGAAATGAATGGTGGAACACCAATGCGAAACGAAGAATGCATCTGTGAACAAGGCACGAGTATTGAAGTGAAAAATATTTTTTTCAATGTTCCCGCAAGAAGAACATTTCTAAAATCTGATAACGCTGAATTTTCGCATATTAGAAATGAATTTGAACGCATATGCCTAGCACATGCTGAAACTAGCTTTGTGCTTACCCACAACGGCAACGAGATTTATAATTTGAATGCTGGAAACCTCAGAAAAAGAATTACAGATATATTGGGTAAAAAGAGTAATGAAAACCTGGTCCCAATTGAAGAAAAGACAGATATCGTTAGCATACATGGATTTGTAGGCAAACCAGAAAGTGCAAAGAAGTCAAGAGGACTTCAGTACTTTTTTGTCAACAATAGATTTTTCAAACATTCTTATTTTCATCATGCCGTGTCTAGAGCATTTGAGCAGCTAATTCCTGAAAAATCACATCCCTCCTACTTCATTTTTTTATCTATTGATACGGCAAAAATTGATATCAACATTCATCCTACAAAAACGGAAATCAACTTTGAGGAAGGAAAGTTTATTTATACTATTCTTCTATCGAGTATCAAACAAGCATTGGGTAAATACAACATTTCTCCGAGCCTTGATTTTGATGTAGAAACGAGTTTTGACGTTCCTCTTTCTCACAAAAATGAAACCCCTGTCGAGCCAGAAATAAAAGTAGACCCCAACTATAATCCCTTCTCCAAGTTTGAAACTAAGAAAGGTATGGGGACTGGAACCAACAAGGCACTAAACAAGCAAGGGTTTGGTCAAAAAAGCGATACCAAAGAATGGGAAAATTTTTACGCAATAAGAGAAGAAAGTAAGGATAGTCAAACAAAACTTATTGAAGCAGAAGACAATTACACCCATAACAAATACCTAGTAAAAAATAGATACCTCCTGAGTAATGTAAAATCTGGAGTGCTAATTATTGATACTCATCGAGCAAAGCAAAGAATGTTATATGATGAAATGATGTCAACCTTCGTAGCAAAACCTTTGAGTGCACAGAAACTAATGTTCCCATTAGATGTGGGGCTCGAACAAAACGAAATTGATGCCTGGGTGGAATCCAAAACTTTACTTTCCCAGCTTGGATTTTATTTCACAAATGATTCGGATGGTTTAAAGATGGAAAGCCTTCCCTCCTGTGTCGCAGAGAAAGACAGTAATACTTGTATTCAAAACATTACAAAATCCCTATCTGGACCTGAAAAACCTGATCGAGGAGAGCTTGCCCATGAGCTTGTATCTAATTTAGTTTATGTGGTTTCGCAAAACTTTCAGGTCAAATCAGATCATGAAATAGAATCATTTGTAAACGAGCTATTTTCATGCGAGGACCATTCATTTTGTCCATTTGGAAAACCCATCATGCAAACACTTACAATAGAAGAACTAACAACTAAATTCTAATATGCTCAATAATTTACCGCAGGTTACTAAAAACTTGCTCATCCTAAATATTATATTTTTTGTCGCTAAAGTTTTTTTGTCTTCACAAGGCATTGATCTAGCTGCGACACTAGGTGCCCATTACGTGAATTCCCCATTTTTTGAACCTTTTCAGGTTGTTACGCATTTCTTCATGCATGCAAACTTCATTCATATATTTTTCAATATGTGGATTTTTGTCATGCTAGGTGGGTATCTAGAGCGTGTCTGGGGACCAAAGCGCTTCTTTATTTTTTATATAATTTCTGCATTTGGTGCCTTTGCTCTATTCAATGTAATAGGCGTATACGAAATAGAAACCTTAAAGGCTCAGCTTATTGAGCAAGGAGAGTCAATAAGAGACATCAATAGATTCACTAGTTTCACATCAAATGAAACCATCAATGAGTATTTGATTATGATCAATACACCAATGGTGGGGGCCTCAGGTGCCATATTTGGAGTGATGGCTGCCTTCGCGATTCTTTTTCCGAATACGGAATTCAGACTTTATTTTGCCATACCGGTTAAAGCAAAATGGTTTGTTGGTGCTTATTTCCTATTTGAGGTATACCTGTCATACCTCAATGACTCCGGCGACTCAACAGCACATCTTGCCCACGTCGGCGGCGCCATCGTTGGTGCAATTATGGTCCTTGTGTGGAGAAAAAAAGACCGGACTAATTTTTGGTAAAATGGTTCAGAAAAAAAACTTATTCGAAGAGCTTAAGCACCAGCTAAAAAATGGCAGCATGACAAATAGACTTGTCATTATCAATATTTGTGTGTTTTTATGTATTCACCTTCTCTTTGCTATCGGTAAAATAAATGGCGCCAACTCTATTGAACAATTGGTACCGAAAATTTTCACATTGGATGCGACATTGATGGGTAGTCTTTTTAAACCTTGGGGATTCTTGACAAGTATTTTTTCTCATTTCGGATTAATGCACATCATATATAATTTGATTTTTTTATACTTCGCAGGTAATTTATTCGAGCGCTACTTTAATGCGCGAATGCTTTTAATTATTTATTTGTTTGGCGGACTTGCTGGTGGATTGTCAGAGGTTCTTTCCGCTACTTTTTTCTTCCCAGATGATTTTCACGTTGTGCTCGGCGCATCGGGTTCAATTATGGCCATCTTCGCTGCGCTTGCTTTCTACAGCCCGAATACAAAAGTCTATCTCTTTGGTGTGCTTCCTATTCGACTTTTTATATTGGCGTTATTCTTCTTTGCCAAAGACCTAATCGGAATAGGCGATACAAGCGATAATACGGCTCACTTCGCGCATCTCGGTGGCGCTTTATTTGGCGTATTGGCGATGCAAAATTTACATACCCCAAAAAATATTTTAACCAAACTTAATCGGGTATTATTAAGTATCCAAAGTGGAGTTAAGAAATTCTCTAGCCCTAAAGTCAATGAAAAAAACGTAAAGACGGACGAAGAATACAATTACGAAAAGAAAACCAAACAAGATAAAACAGATCGAATATTAGACAAAATATCGAAGTCCGGATACGATTCTCTAACAAAAGAGGAGAAAGACTTTCTATTCAATCAAAGTAAGAATGCCTAAAAAAAGCAACACATCACTGTTTTTGCTCTTGGCTAAAATCAGCCATTTATTTTTCTGTTTTTGCTTAATGACGTCATTGTGCACACCTTACATCAATCCTATTCACCTTCCCTTTTTACCCTTTTTAGGCTTGGGTTTTCCTTTATTACTGGTTATAAATATTGCTTTTATGCTGCTATGGCTTTTCAGGCGCAGCAAATGGTTCTGGGGTGCATTGCTGGTTGTCATAATT
>MDTB01115689.1_pt1 | contig 10970 bp, 12 predicted proteins | sample 811161 | NCBI WGS metagenome assembly MDTB01 (sample SAMN05326650, study PRJNA326480) | marine metagenome | isolation source: seawater | place: Mediterranean Sea | collected 2009 | reverse complement strand
GGCGCTGCTGCAGGCGCTGTCATAACCTTGGGGATTGTATACGCGGCTTTGTCCGCGTCGGGAAAGTAACATGGCTGAAAAGAAAGACCCTAATTATGTCGCTAGAATTGAGAAGGCCATCGCCGAGAAGTATGGGTCCGAAGCAATTCAAAATCCGCGTGCTAATTGGACACCCGAAAAGGAGGCAGATTTTCTAGAACAACTGAAGACTGCAAACCTTAAAATTCGTGAACTGGAACGCAAAGTCGAGAAGATAGAAGTCAATGGCGTTTTAGTTTCCCAGAAACTACTTAATAGAGAAACAAACCGGTCCTGCCCCGTTTGCAAGAAGTATTCATTTGAGTCGAAAGACGATGTGTATATGAACAAGTTTGATTGCTGCTTCCAATGCTACATTCAGCATGTGGAAGACAGAGAGGAAAGATGGGCAAACGGCTGGCGACCAAAATCAGGAGATAAATAAACAAATGGCAACAACACTTGAAGTAATCAGAGGGCTTTCACAGGCAGCAGCAAATGTCTATGATGGCGTACACGATGAGAAGTATTCGCTCGATGGTGAAGCACGTAAGATCGGACTCTTTAGAGAAGAGGGAGATGTTATTACGGATTCTAGAGTAATGGATGGCTTTAAGATTCGTTTCCACGGCGACAAGCTCATTATCAATTATCAATATGACTGCAAGCTCAAGCATGTACACGAAAGCGGCTTTGAGGATGAGATTTCCCAAAGACTCGCAGACATTGCCAAGTACCTTCGCAGCGAATATCAAAAGATCACAGGCAACACTATCACGCTGACCAAGGATGGCGACACGGATATCATGGTCGAGTACGTTTCCAGAGTGCGCACGTCTATCAAAGCATACCAGTGTTATAAGATTAGTGGCCTTGGAGAAGTTATCAGTGCCAGAAACGAAGACTCCCGTACGGTGGATTCTGCAATCAAGGATTGGCTGGCAATCGGTAAGGACAAGTACCCCCGCACAAAGAAGGCATCCAACGTCAAGAGAAAGAACGACTAGGATGGCATGGCTTTTCAACTATCTAAAGAAGACCAAGTAAAGGAAATTATAAAAGCTGGAAAAGACCCTGTATATTTTATTAACAACTACTGCAGGATCTCTCACCCCATTCATGGGTTGATTCCCTTTAAGACATACGACTTTCAGCAAGACTTGCTATCGTCATTCAACGATCATCGTTTCAACGTGATCCTCAAGGCTCGCCAGATGGGTATCTCTACCATTGTGGCGGCTTATATCGTTTGGATGATGTTGTTCCATCGCGATAAGAACGTGTTAGTTATGGCTACCAAGTTTGGTACCGCCGCTAACTTGGTTAAGAAAGTAAAAGCGATGATGCGAGGAATACCAGACTTTATTCAGATTTCATCCATTGAGGTAGATAACCGCACATCGTTTGAGCTTACTAACGGCTCACAGATTAAAGCGTCTTCAACTTCCGGTGATGCCGGTCGTTCTGAAGCGCTGTCTCTTTTGGTGCTGGACGAGGCCGCTCACGTTGAGGGCTTAGAAGAATTGTGGATGGGTCTGTATCCTACGATTTCTACTGGTGGTCGCTGCATTGCACTGTCCACGCCAAACGGTGTTGGTAACTGGTTCCACACAAAGTATGTCAACGCAGAAGCAGGAGAGAATGATTTTCATCCTATCAAGTTAATGTGGGATTTACACCCTGATCGTGATCAGGAGTGGTTTGACAAAGAGACTCGCAACATGTCTCGCCGAGAAATCGCACAAGAGTTTGAGTGTAACTTTAATACTTCTGGTGACACAGTTATTCATCCTGACGATATCGGATGGATTAGCGGTACAGTGATGGAACCAAAATATCGTACCGGTTTTGACCGCAACTACTGGATTTGGGAAGAGCACCAATCTGGCGCATCCTATGTGCTTGTGGCAGATGTTGCCCGTGGCGATGGTGCAGATTACTCTGTCTTTCATGTTGTCAAGTTAGAAACTCTAGAAGTGGTAGCAGAATATCAGGGCAAGCCAACAATCGACATGTACGCCACCATTCTTGATAGCGCAGGTCGAGAGTATGGAAACTGTATGATCGTCGTTGAAAATAATAACGTTGGTTTTTCTGTGTTGGAAAAGCTTATAGATAAAAGCTACCCCAACATTTACCATTCAGTCAAGTCTACACACGATTATGTTGAGCAACATATCGCAGAAGCAATGTCTAACTCGGTGCCGGGTTTCACTACTTCTATGAAAACGCGCCCCTTGATTGTCGCGAAATTGGAAGAGTTTATCAGAAACAAACTAATTACGATATATTCCACCCGCACCTATCGAGAAATCCAGACCTTCATCTGGAACAATGGCAAGCCGCAGGCCATGAGAGGTTACAATGATGACCTTGTTATGTCACTTGCAATCGCTTGCTGGGTACGAGATACCGCATTTGTAGCAAATGCACGGAATATTGAATACAAAAAGGCGTGTCTTGGCTCAATGATCAGAACTAACACTAAATTAAATACCACGATTGAAGGTCAATTAGGTTATAAAAAAGGCGGCACATTTGATACAATGAATGCAGAGAAGTCTGTAGAAGAATATCAGAAGTATTCATGGCTGTACAAGGGATAAAAAATGGCTGATAGTAAAAGGGGAAACCCGAATCTTAAAAATCCAAGAAACCCAGATTCACCGTTATTCAAGCGGCTGACTCGGCTGCTTTCTGGTCCGATTGTTAACCGTCGCGTGCAAATGCAGCGCCGTTATCGTCGTGCGCAACTTGATAAGTTTAACTTTACATCTGCGGGAGGTTTAAACTTCAAGAGAACATCGTACAATCCGTACGATAACCTTAGCGCGCAGGTTATGGCGAACCAAAATCGCCAAGAGCGCTATCTTGACTTCGATCAGATGGAGTACATGCCAGAGATTGCCTCTGCATTAGACATTTACGCTGATGAAATGACAACATCTACGATTCTCAGCCCACTTTTAAAGATTGATTGCTCCAACGACGAGATCAAAGTCGTACTGGACAACCTATATCACAAGATTTTGAACATTGACTCCAACTTGTTCGGCTGGTGCCGCACAATGTGTAAGTTTGGAGACTACTTTTTGTACTTGGACATTGACGAGATCCATGGAATCAAGAATGCGGTCGGTATTCCGCTCGAAGAGCTTGAGAGAATGGAGGGTGAGGACAAAACCAACCCCAATTATGTGCAGTACCAGTGGAACTCGGGTGGATTAACCTTTGAGAACTGGCAGATCGCACACTTCCGCATCCTTGGTAATGATAAGTTTGCTCCATATGGCACTTCTGTGCTTGAAGGAGCCCGCCGAATCTGGCGTCAGCTTACTTTGCTTGAAGATGCGATGATGGCATACCGTATTGTGCGCTCACCAGAGCGCCGTGTGTTCTATATCGACGTTGGTAACATTCCACCGCACGATGTAGAGCAGTTTATGCAGAAAGTCACGACCCAGATGAAGAGAAATCAGGTTGTAGACCCTAAAACCGGTCGTGTTGACCTCCGATACAACCCAATGAGCATTGATGAAGACTATTTCATCCCTGTTCGTGGTGGAGAGTCAAGCAGGGTCGAGTCTTTGCCGGGTGGAACGTACACTGGTGACATTGACGACGTTAAATACCTCCGCGACAAGCTTTTTTCTGCTTTGAAGATCCCAATGTCCTATCTGTCACGCGGTGAAGGCGGCGAAGAGGACAAAACCACGCTGGCACAGAAAGATGTGCGCTTTGCAAGAACGATTCAGCGTCTGCAGCGCTCTGTTATTGCTGAGTTGGAGAAGATTGGAATCATTCACCTGTTTACTCTTGGGTTTAGGGGCGATGATTTGATTTCGTTTAAGTTACAGCTTAATAATCCGTCCAAGATTGCAGAGTTGCAAGAGCTTGAGCACTGGAACACCAAGTTTGACACTGCATCAGCGGCAACAGAAGGATTCTTCAGCCGTCGCTGGGTTGCAGAGAATCTACTTGGCATGTCGGCAGAAGAATTCCTGCGCAACCAACGTGAAATGTTTTATGATAAGAAGATTCAGGCAATGCTTGAAGCTGCAGCAGAACCTCCAGCCGAAGAAGACCAAGGCGGCGGTGGCGGCTTAGGCGGCGACTTAGGTGGAGACTTAGGCGGTGACCTTGGCGGCGAAGAAGGCGGTGACCTTGGCGGTGATCTCGGTGGCGACCTTGGTGGCGAAGAGGGTGGCGATATGGACATGGGTGGCGACGAAGGAGGCGGTGAAGAAGATGAAACCGCACTCTTGGCAGCACCCGGTCGTCGTGAAGACGGCGGTTATGTGACTCCCGGTTCAAAGGGTAAGATGTATTATCCAGTTTCTAGCGACCGCAGAAAACGTGGTGCTCGCAAGCGTAGTCACCATGCAGATTCGGGAATGTCGATTGCCAGTACGTCCAATAGGAATCTTTTTAAGGGACTTAATGACTTGAGCCGGCTTAGTCATGGGCTAAACGAGAATGTCGAACCTAATTATACCGAAGAGAAGAAGGTTATCGCCAGTCATTCCGAAACTAAGTCATTGATCGAGAGTTTAGAAAAATTGGAGTCTAAGAAGAATGAAGCACAATAAGAAAAGAAATACAGCATTTTTGTACGAAACTCTGGTTAGAGAATTAACCAGCAGTGTAGTCAACGAAGACACTGCCCGCAACAAAAAGATCATTTCTATTATGAAAGAATTTTTTAAGCGTGACACACCACTTGGATTAGAGTTGGAGTTATACAGAACACTGTATGAAACAGTTGATGTTGATCCGATGACAGCAGAAAAACTTCTTTTGGAAGTCAAGCGAGTATACATGGCTCTGAACCAAGAAGAGGTATTCGATCAGCAGTCGCAGCTTATCGGCACTATTAACAGAGAGCTTGGCAAGGATACGTTCAACACGTTCGTACCCAACTATAAAGACCTTGCAACCATCTCTCAGATTTTTGACAATCGCACCACCATTAAGAAGCGCACGCTTTTAGAGAACAACGTCCTTAATAAAATGACTGCTGGTGCCACGACTTTGACCGAGAACACAATGAAGCCAATTGACAATATTGTCTATGGCACATTTGTCAAAAAGTTTAACGAACAATATTCAACAACTCTCAGAGAAGAGCAGAACAAACTACTCAGCGCATATATTGTTTCATTCTCGGATAACGGTATCGCGCTGAAAATGTTTTTGAATGAAGAATTAGCGCGCCTGAAGTCTGTCATCACAGAATCACGCAGTCTTAAAGAGATTGCATCTGATGAGGATATGCTTAGTAAAGCTGACAAGGTTGTCGAGACTATCGATGGCTTTAAGGCCCGCCAGATTGATCGTGACATGCTAATGCAAGTCATGAAGATTCAGGAACTGGCAGCGGAGATTCAAGACTAATGGCAAAGTTCGTAATCAAGGTAGGAAAGAGCGACGAGTACGATGAGGAAAACCGCGTAGACACAGAGAAGCAGACTCAGGCAACCGTTACGCTTGATGTGCGCAAGACTCTCGGTGGAGATCTCGCTATCTATGATCACGAAGATATCGATATTATTATTTCGCCCAAGACTAAGACAATAATCGCATTCGCGAAAGATGAGTTAAACGATATGGTTTACGATGCCCAGAGTCGCTTGTTCGATTACCTGTCCAAAAAGGGTGTAGTCAAGCGCGAGAGTATAGAGGGTGGCAATGTGTACGGAGCAATGCAGGCCACATTGGAAGAGCCACCAGATGAAGGGCTCGATGCCATAAATGTAGCAGTGTTAAATGTTACCAAGTTTATGGAAGAAGAGGCTCCAAGGTTTATGTATCAGCGTATGTACGATGAGCAAGAAGAAGATAGGCTGACAGAGCCAGATGGAGAAGAGTCCACAGAGTTGGGCGAGGTACCACACAAGAGAGAGAAAGGTTCCATCCGTCCCGGCATTTATCGTAACGCATACATGCACAACAGATTTTACAGAGCATAAGAGGTAATAATGGATTTACTATGGTTTATTTTGGCAGCATATGGACTCACCCAGATGCTTGTCTACGGTTCTATCTTTGATTCAATTCGCCCAACAAAGGGTTCTTTAGGAAAGCTCTTTCAGTGTCCAATGTGTTTGGGCTACTGGGTGGGCTTATTTTTGTTCGGCGTTAACTACAATACAGAACTATTTACGTTTGAGTATACTGCCGCTAATTTCTTGATTTGCGGATTTGTATCATCAGCCGTTTCATATATCCTTTGCACAGTCTTTGGAGATAACGGTATTCAAATTGCAAGGAGTAACAATGGACACGAACATTTGGACAGCTAAGTGGATGCTTCAGCCAGTGCGTAACTGCAAGAAAGGCTGCTAACTCGGGCGGGTAGCGCCCGTCATTTACTAGAGAGATATTATGAAGAAGGTACTTTTACGAGAATATTATGAGTTATGCGAAGGCGGCGTCTGTCAGGATCTCCTGACGGAAGAGGAAAAGATCTATGTCAACCAAGGTGGCATGATGCTTTCTGGCAAGCTGCAAGAAGCAGACATTCAGAATGGCAATGGCCGCATCTATCCAAGAAAGATTCTTGAGAGAGAGGTCAAGACCTATCAAAAACTAGTACAAGAAAAAAGAGCCCTTGGGGAATTAGACCACCCCGAGGATTCAGTTATTAACCTTAAGAACGCCTCACACATGATTACTGAAATGTGGTGGGACGGTCCTAATGTTATGGGAAAGGTCAAAATTTTAAACACACCATCAGGCAAGATCCTTCAAGACCTTGTTAATGACGGTGTGAAACTAGGGATCTCGTCACGCGGACTCGGTTCGGTCAGCGAGGCACAAGGGCGCACAATCGTAGAGGATGACTTTCAGTTAATCTGCTTTGATTTTGTATCTGAGCCTTCAACTCCCAATGCCTTTATGGGGCTCAGTGAGGGTAAAACCTACAAAGAACCAAATGTTTTTACGAAAGCGGATAAAATCAACCGCTTATTAAATGATATCGTTAAGGAGTAAACGAAAATGAAGATTTCAAAAGCAAGGCTTAAGCAGATTATTAAAGAAGAACTGGAAGCAGTCGTGAACGAAGAGGAAGAAACTGAGGAAGAGCAGGTCGATGAAGCATACGGCATGGCAAAGCCCGGTCCCTCCCACAGAGATCGACCCAGCTATCAGAAGGCTACGGTCGGTGGTCGTGTTGCATCACGCACACCTACACTGGATGCAGCCGCAGATGCTTTGGGTGTGAGTCCATCGCAACTTATGATGGACCTCGCAAAAGAGATGGGTGCTATCCCCGGCGACGAAGACATTCCTTCTGAGCCACCACTTGATGTACCGGAAGGGGAGTAGTATGGATAAGGCCGAATTAAAGGCTGTACTGAAACCCCTAATCAAAGAATGTATCAAAGAGGTCATTTTTGAAGATGGGGTTTTATCAGGTATTATTACTGAGGTAGCTCAAGGGCTAACCGCAGGTACACCTTTGGTTGAATCAGCGCCCAAGACTAAGGCGCGCCCCCAGCCACAGAAAAAGAAACAGCGTAGCGCTCAGTCCGACCGCGCTAGAAAAGATTTAATTGACTCAATCAACAGGGACGCTTACGGCGGCGTCGATATTTTTGAAGGTGTCGAACCAATGTCTTCAGGCGGCAAACCGTCAGGTGACTCACAGCCCGGCAGTCCGCTGGGCGATGTTGCTCCCAATGATCCCGGCGTCAACATTGACGGAATCTTGAATATTGCTGGTGACTCATGGGGCAAATTCATTTAGTCAATACTATTTATCGAAGGAAAGGAATATAAAAAATGTCAGGAAATGATTCATTTAACTACGGGGTAGGACTTAACAACGTAGGCTCGTACCAAGCTTCGGGCGACCCATGGGTATCGGGTTCAGATTCCCAAGCAGTAAACGAAGAAGTTCGGTACCAATTTCCTTGGGTAGCCAAGAAGGTTACTGTTTACAATTATTCGGCGCGAGTACTGCGCGTACACTTTAATGCCACAGGCTCAGAAGGCGATGTGGTTGGCGGTATCGGATCTGCTGATTCATATGGTGGACAACACTATCTTGAAGTCCAGCCAATATCTGGTTCGCAGTCGGTCTTAGAACTCGATTGTAAATGCACTGAAATTTATGTTTCCATTCCCAATGATGGCGGCGGCAACGGACACTACAGAGTGTTTGCAGAGCTTACCGGCATCCCACCCGGCAGAATGTACGCTCTTACTGGTTCTGGTTTGACTGATGCGCCTGCTGGCAGTGACGCATAGGTATTACATAGATGGCATATCGCAGAAACAATAGAAATCACAACAGACGGCGTACGAATAGGAACCGCCGACACGAAAGAGAGGTTGCACCGGGACCACCCAAGCAATCTAATGTTACCGTGGTCGCACGCAAGGGCGAGCCCGCTGAGAAAATGATTCGTCGTTTTGTTCGCAAGTGCAAGAAAGAGCGGATCATTGAGCAAGTCCGAGAAAACAGATATTACACAAAGCCCTCCGAAGCAAAGCGGCTAAAGCGAGCCGCATCTATCAGAGAGGCTGAAAGGCTCCGCAAGAAGGCTGAACGAAAGAGAGAAGCCCAGCGCAAGCGACAAAGTAAGCTGCGCCGTATGAGAGCCAAGGGAGGCGGTTCAAATGGCTCCACCACCCGATGATTATGGATGGGCGTATGTAGACGCCCAACGAGCCACAGCTTCGGCTGACGGTCCATCCGGCTCAGTACAGTTTAGATGGGGAAGTGACGACTTAGTACCCGGCCAATTCAGCGGCTCTGCTGATCTGGTCTTCTATCCTAATTCTACACCGCATAGCCACAATACGCCCGCCGCAGGAAATGACGGATCTGAAGACATGTCAGGCTCTTCGCTGTATCTGTATGGAAACTTATATGTCAGTGGCGGCGTCATGGCAGAGACATATTCTATCAGAACGGTAACCTCTACGGAGATTCTGGTATCTGGTAGTACCGTATTTGGAGACAACTACACGCACAGTGATGCTATACCTGAAGATATTCATGCGCGTACAGGCTCTCTGCATGTGCTTGGCAATATCATGCAGGTTGAAGCCCCCGAGCCAAAACTTAATATTAAAAGCATCGATACCGCCGGAAGCAAAAAGTCGCAAATCTTCTTCAACGTTTCTGGAAGTGACGGTAGTAATGCCGACGTACAGTTGGCTAACATCACAGCACACATTTCAAATAAAGCACTTGAACATATTTCAATCAATGCCGCCTCCACCACCGCTAACCACTTGGTTGTAGACTCTGGCACTGGATATGTTGGGGTGAATTGCACCGCTCCAGAAGCTCGCGTTGAGATTGTTGGTCCCAACGAACAGCAGCTTAAACTCCGACACGACGACGACCCTGCCACTGCCGGCGTCTTTCAGTGGTCCGACGCCAGCGGAATGTGGTGTGTGAGTACAGGGCACGCTGGCCAAAATCCAGAAACTTACATCGACTCGCAAATGAAGGTTCATCTCTTTACTGAAAACTTCAAGATTGGTGGTGTTGGTACGACCTACACCAGCGAAGGTGGAAGTACTTCTGCCTACGGCGGCGATACAAGAATTGATATCGCCGGCAAAGACAACAGCACTCGTATTGATTGGGACGATTCAACACAAAGACTAAACTTTGATCAGAACACTTTGGTTGTGGATACAAACGTTAACCACGTAGGTATCGGCGTAGTAGATCCCGCTAACGCCTTAGAAGTAATGGACGCTTCTAGCCAGCAAGTTAAGATTTCATACGACGGTAGCAATTACATGGACGTTTGGACGAATGCGTCAGGTGATGGTAATGTCAGTCCGTCGTCCGAGAAGTTTACAGTCGATGCTTCCACAGAGACACATCTTAAGAGCGACACGATTACGCTTGGTATTAACGATACAGATGATACAACTCTCACCTTCAAGGGTTCAACAAACGACCTATCGATTGTTTACGATGAGTCAGCTAAAAAGCTGAAGGTTGATTCAACCGATCTGGTTATTGATGCTGCAGACGGGCATGTTGGTATTGGTACCGCATCACCCGACAGCAAGCTTGAGATTTTAGCGACGGACGAAAGCCATCTTAAGTTGTCGTACGATATTAACCAGCACACTGCGATGTGGGTTGATGCGAGTAGCACATTTTATATCAAGCCATGGACTGGAGGAAACACAGAGATCGTTCTGTGGGCGCCCATGACAGTAAACGCAAAGACTGACTTGCTTAAGATTGGTGGGGGTACCGCCGACACTGATACAACCATTCAGCTTGTAGGCACAACAAACAGTATGAACATCGTCTATGGCGAGGATGAGCAACGACTGAATTTTGATTCAAATACTTTTGTTGTAGACGGAAAATACGATAGAGTCGGCGTTGGAACAGCCACGCCTGATAATGGATTCCACGTAAAAACCGATAACGGCGTCAGCATATTTGAAAGAAATAACGATAGCGCCGCGTACGGTACGAACGTTTATATTAGAAAATCCCGAGGTGACTCAAGCGGGTCACTGAATGTCAATTCCGGTGACATGATTGGTCAAATATCTTGGTCGCCATATTATGGAGACTATGACAATCAAGCAGCCAGTATTAGCGCAGCGGTCGAGGGTACTGTTACTACAGACACCACACCGGGAAGATTAATCTTTTCTACAACTGCTGCCGGCGCCAATTCTGTTACAGAGAGAATGCGCATCGACAGCACTGGAAAGGTTGGTATCGGAGTTTCAGATCCAGACGCACACTTGGAAGTGCTCGGTACAGGCAATCAACTTAAACTTTCATATGATGGCAGCAACTACGCCGCCTTCGATGTGTACTCAGGTGGCGACCTTAAAATCACCCCTAGTGGGCAGATTCTTAATGTGCTCGCACCATCCTCTATCAATCTCCAAACCGCCAAGGTCGAGATTGGAAAGGACGATACTACTGATGTAACTGTCAAGCTTCTTGG
>MDTB01078819.1_pt1 | contig 10970 bp, 10 predicted proteins | sample 811161 | NCBI WGS metagenome assembly MDTB01 (sample SAMN05326650, study PRJNA326480) | marine metagenome | isolation source: seawater | place: Mediterranean Sea | collected 2009 | reverse complement strand
TTAATTGTTTTAGTTTTTTTCTTAATAGCTTTAAGCATTTCAAGACCACCATTTGCGTGGACAGTTATATATTTGCATCTTCTTAAATCTTTTAAACTATCTATTGCAGATAGTGCTGTTTGCGGAATATCATTGATCTTCAGATCTAACCAAAAGTCTTTCTTAAAATTTTCTAAAAACTTTCTTCCATTTTTTGAATAAAAAAACTGAAGCCCAAATTTTGGAACAATCTTAAGTTTAGTTGTTTTTGTTTGTTTTATTATCTTTTTTATTTCACTTAAACTAGAAGTATCGCAAGCAATAAAAATTTTTTTATGTTTCATTGTTTAATTTTTTAAACAAGTCTTTCGACATTTTAAAGTGAATTGTTTTTTTCTCTGGCGTATTAACTTTTTCACCCGTTTTAGGATTTCTTGAGATTCTAGCTTTTTGAATCTTCGTTGAAAAAACACCAAATCCTCTTAATTCCACTCGGTCACCTTTTTTTAATGATTTTTTAATTTCACTCAGAATAATATCCGTAAATTTTTCAAGATCTTTTTTTAAAAAATTTGGATAGTTATAAGATAATTGTTTTAAAAGCTCTGATTTTACAATAGCCAATTTAAATCTTTATTATTCTTTGTCTTTTTCTCTTTTTTTTAAATCCTCTGAAAGTGAAGAAAATGGTAAATTTTTACCTGAACCCTCAGATCCATATTTATCTAAAGCCTCTTTTTTTTCAATCTCTTCCAAAAGTTTAATACTTAACGATACTTTTCTTTTCACCAAATCTAGTTCTGCAATTGCACAATCTAACTTTTCACCCCCGGTCCATCTACTTGGACGGGCATCTGCAGCATTAATCGCAATCGCTGACTTTCGAATTTGAAAATCCATTTCACAACCCTCTGGTCTAACAATCAACCCTTTGTTATCAGTAGAAATTACTTTTACAGTTATCGTTTGGTTTTTCTTTTTATCTCTAAACCAATCAAAAGGATCTCGCTGAGTTTGTTTTAAACCAACCCTAATTTTTTGTTCATCAGTTTTTATTTCCAAAACTTTTACACTAATTTTGTCTCCTTTTTTATATTTGGCAAGTTCTTCTTCACCATTATTTAAATAAGTTAAATCATTACAATGTAAAAACATGTCAATTTCCAAATTTTCTGCTTTTACGAATAAAGAGTATTCATTTTTATTAACAACTTCACCTTTTATAATATCCTCAACTGAATATTTTTTTTCAAAAGTTTTATATGGATTCTCTTGAGTTAATTTATGACTTATGGCAACCCTACGCTTATCTTTATCAATCTCGGTAATTATACAATCAATTTCATCTCCAACTTTAAACATTTTTTTTGCTGATATGTTTTTCTTACTCCAACTAAGTTCGCTAGAATGAAGAAGTGTTGTTAAACCAGGTTCTAATTCGCAAAATGCACCAAAGTCCATTAGTTTAACCACTTTAACCTTATAAATTTTATCTAATTCGTAATTTTCTATGTGCTCGAAGGGATCTGGTGAAAGTTGTTTTACAGAGCATCCAACTTGTAATTTTTCTTTATCAACTGTAATAACTTTTAAGTCATGTTTCTCACCAATATTAAAGATTTCATCTGGATGGTTTACTCTTGAGTATGAAATTTCTTGTAGGTGAACCAAAACATCCAATTCTCCATTAACATTAAAAAAACATCCAAATGAGCTGTAACCTTTTACCTCTGCACCTTTTATAATATCTCCAACTTTATATTTTTCAATTATTTTTGCTTTATCCTCTTTTTTAAATGATGAAATAATTTCTCTTCTAGATACACACGCATTTCCTCTTATTTTATCTAATTTAATTAAAGCAAATTTTTGAGGTTCATTAATTAAATGACTAATATCTTTAAGAGGTTTATCACTAATTTGAGAACCAGGTAAAAACATTAATGACCCAGTATCTATATGTTCTACAATACAGCCACCTTTGCATTTTGAAGTTATTTTTCCCATAATAGGTTCGTTTTTCTCGTAAGCTTCAACTAGCTTGTCCCATCCTTTAATTTTTTGAGCTTTACTAGCAGAAACTAAAACTTCACCATTTTTATCTTCAATTTTTTCTAATAAGACAGGAATAGTTTCTCCAACTTTTATTTTATCATTTAATCCCATGCTCTTTAATTCATTTATGTCTAAGACAGGCTCACTTTTTAAACCTTCCACGAACAAAAATACAAATTTTTCAGTTATTTTATTAATTTTACCATTTATAATTTTACCTTCTTCTATTTGTATTTTAGAGAGTTGGCTATTAAGTAGTTTTTCAAACTCTTGGGATGCTGGGTTTGATAAATCTTTATAAATTTCCATTAAGCTTTAAGTTTCCTGTCTATAATATTTTTTATTTTTAAAAAGCATGATCTTTTATTAAGTTTCGTTGTATTTAGCAATACCGAATCTTTTGTTTTCTTTAATGGAGATATTTTTCTATTAAGATCACTTTTATCACGTTTTTTAATGCTTTTAAGCACATTTTGATAGGAAATTTTTTTATTTAACTTTTTAAGCTCTTTATATCTTCTAAGCGCTCTTGTTTTTAAGTTTGCCGTAATAAAAAATTTAAATTCAGCATCTGGAACAATCTTATAGGTTATATCTCTTCCATCTAAACAAGACCCATTATACTTTTTTGGTGGATTATATGCACAGTTTATCTGATATGTGTGTACTAATTTTCTTAAATTTTTATTTTTAGATATTACAGAAGCCTCTGTACCAACAACATCTGATAGTAGATTTTTATTTGCAAGGTCCTTAGTTTTCATAGAATGAATTTTTTTTTTTAAAAATTTTTGATTAAATTTTTTTGGAAACTTTATTTTTAAATAAGCAATCATTCTATAAATTTTTCCAGTATCAAGATAATATAGATTGTAATGTTTTGATATTGCTTTAGCTAATGTTCCAGCTCCAGCTGCAGCTGGTGAGTCTATAGCTATTTTAAAAAATTTTTTTTTATTACTCATTTTTCAATTTTTTTATGATATCTAAAAAGGGAGGAAAAGAAGTTTTGATAGAATTCTTGTCATGTATATGCCATTCCCCTCCAAAAGACAAAGATGCAATTACACTTGACATAAAGACTCTATGATCTTTTAAATAATCTTTAATCTCAATTTTTTTTTTTATTTTAAGATCTGGATTACCAAATATTTTTATCGAATCTTTTGTTGATATTGTTTTTATACCCATCTTGTTTAAAATTTTCTCTCCCCACATAAGTCGAGGACTTTCTTTTTGATTCATTTCAGATAGATTTTTAAAATATGACACTCCATTAGCTTTTGCTGCCACTAAAAAGATAACCAAAAATTCATCAATTGTCTCACTTGTTAATTTTGCTGGACAATTAATTGACTTTAACTTTTTTGGACCTTTTACTTGAATATCAGCATTTTTTTCACCTTTATAAATTTTTGTATTTCTAAATGTTATCTTTACACCCATCTTCTTTAAAATTTTAATAATACCAATTCTAGAAGGATTAATGTTTACATTCTTTATTGTAAGTTTAGAATCTTTGCTTAAAGCAGTTAATACAATAAAAAAAGCACTCGAACTAATATCAGAAGGTATCTTATAATTTAAACTTCTAATTTTATTTACTTTTTTTATTTTAATTAAATCGTAGGATTTTTTTTTATTAATAGATATTGGAATTCCTAAATATTTACACAAAAGTTCAGTGTGATTTCTTGATTTTTTTGCCTTTATAATTGTTGTGCCTTTAGCTCTGATTGCACCAAATATTACTGCACTTTTGCATTGAGCCGATCCTCTTTTTTCAGAGTATTTAATTGATTTTAAATTTGTTGAACCCTTTATTATTAAAGGTAAATTTTTATTTTTCTTTAATTTAAAGTTTACACCAAATTTACTGAGAGGATCTGATATTCTTTTAAAATCTCTTTTAGATAAACTTTTATCACCAATTAATTTTAAAGGTTTAGTTGTATTAATTAAAAATCCTAAGATAAGTCTACCGAGTGTACCTGAGTTTTTTGCATTAATTACAAGGTTTTTTTTATATTTATATCCGTTAATACCATTGCCATAAATCATGCATAAATTCTTAAATAACTTAACCTTAATACCCAACTTGTTAATTGCAGCAAGGGTTGCGATCACATCTTCTGACATTAGTAAATTTCTTGCCACTGAAACTCCACTTGCAAGAGATGAAAAAAGCACCCACCTAATGCTGATACTTTTATCTCCTGGGACACTTATGGTTTTATTAAACTTTTTTATTTTATTTTTAAAAATTTTTAAGTTTGGCATTGATAATTAATTAAACTTAAAACTTTCACCGAAATATGCATTTTTAGCACTGATATTTTTAACTAAATTTGATGGTGTATCCTGAGCGACTATTTTTCCGTTATTTAAAATCATAGCAACATCTACACAGGCAAGAAGATCTCTTGCTTGATGGTCACAAATACAAATAGTTATTTGGCTCTCTTGCTGCAAATTTACAATTATTTCTTGAAGCATTTTGATTGTTAATACATCTAATGCTGCAAAACATTCGTCTAATAGCAAAACTTTTGGTTCACTTAAAAGGGATAAAGCGATTACTAATTTTTTTTTCTGACCCCCAGATAAAAATTTTGCCTTCACATCTTTTAAATGATCAAGTTCAAATTTTGATATTAAATAGTTGATTCTCTCACTTCGATAAAGTTTATTGTCTATCACAATTTCACTTATCGCTCTAAGATTGTCATGAAGGGTCAGATCATTAAAATATCCTCCATATTGAGGCATATAACCAACTTTAAATTTTTTAGTTCTTAGATATATTGGGTATGTAGTTGCATCTTCTTCCCCAATTTTAATTTTTCCATTTTTAGGATTTATTATTCCAGTAATTAGGTTGAATATAGTTGATTTTCCAACTCCATTTGGTCCAAGTATTCCAAATATTTGACCTTCATTAATACTGAAATTAATGTTATCTAAAATTAACCTATTGCCATAAGCAAGAGATACGTTTTGAAATTCAATTAAAGTATTTTTTTTTTTAAATGATTTAATTCTAAATTTCTTTATAATTGCCATACTAATTTTTACTTTTAACTTTTACTTTTTTATTACTTTCATACATAAAAATTTTTGTATCTTTAGTTTTGATATCAACTTCAATAACGTCTGCTTTTAAAATATTCTCCAAATTTGTATAAACTACATTTCTAGAGATAATCATAGAATTTCTTTTCATTGAAAAATCAAGGTATTCACTAATAATTTTATTATCTAAATAATCTACCATTACATTTTGAGAAAAAATCGTATTGTTGTTTATAGTATTATATTTCCCAAAATCAGAATTTATTCTAATATTTTTTGAGTTGTTAAGTTTAATCAACGCTGACACATTAGTTAAATAAATAATGTTATTATTTGAAAAATCTATTTCACCCTTTAAAGCCTTTATAATATATTCATTTCCTTTTGTATCTTTAGAGGTGTAATTAACATTTTGTAATATATTAGAGTTATAGGTTATTTCTTCTTCAGGTAATTTCTTTTCAATTTTACTTTCTTTTATTTTAAAATCTTTTAAGTATAAAAAAAGAAATAATGATAAAAAAGATATTAAAAAAATAACCTTAATAATCTTTTTTACCATTTAAGAAATATTGAAATGTAAGATATTATGAATATGTATAATTCCTATTGTCTTTTGTTTATTATTTTTATCATGCACACATAGTGAGGTGATTTTTTTATTATTCATTATTGACAAAGCCTTAGCTGCTAATTCGTTTTTATCAATACTTACTGGGTTTTTTGTCATAATAGACTTAACATGCATCAAATGTAGATCTGAATTTTTTTGATTAAATCTTCTAACTTGACCATCTGTAATAATACCTACAGTCCTCTTCTTTTTATTTTGTGCTATTAATACTCCTAATTTTTTATTACTAAGAATTTTTAAAGCCTCTTTCATTTTTAAATTTTCATTAACAAATGGAATTTTACTTCCAGTTAGCATGATATCTTCTACTGTTTTAAGTTGAGCACCAAGGTTACCAGCTGGATGTATCTTTTTAAAATCAAGTTTATCAAATTTCTTGTATTTCATTGCAGCTATTGCTAGGGCATCACCGAGTGCAAGCTGAATTGTTGTGCTTGATGTTGGTACAATACCTCCAGACTCTTTTACTTGAGGAATAAGAAGCTTAATATCAGAAGCTTTATATAAAACGGAATCTTTTTTTGAAACTATTCCAATTAATAATATTTTATTTCTATTAGCAAATTGAATAATATTTTTAAGTTCATTTGTTTGACCAGAATTACTAATAATGATCAAGATATCCTTTTTTGTAATACTTCCAAGATCCCCATGAGACGAGTCGCTAGCAGATAAATTGAAAGAAGGGGTACCCACTGATGAGAGTGTTGCTGCAATCTTTGAGGCGATAAGTCCACTTTTTCCTACACCACACAAAACTACTTTTGATTGACATTTTGCAATTTGAGTTACAGCTCTGCTAAATTCTTTGTTGATGCTTTGTTTTAGTTTTTGTAAAGCTTTGATTTCTAAATTAATTACTTCTTTAGCAACAGAGATAAATCCATTTTTACTCATTAATGTGACCAGATATCGTCTTTAAAAAAAGCTAGATCAAGTTCAACTCTTGTTTTCAAAAATTTCAAACAATCTTTATAGAGACTTAATCTATTTTCACGTTCTAATATTTGATTTAGCTCATTATGAATTTTGTGTAAATAAATTACATCATTTGCACAATATTTTAGTTGTGCTGATGACAATTCACCTCCAAAATCAGAATTTTGAAATTGTTTGTTTATATCTATGTTAATAAATTCCTTTATTAAGGTTTTTAAAGAGTGTTGATCTGAATAAGATCTTGCTAATTTAGAAGCAATTTTTGTATCCAGAATGTTATTGGTCTCAGTTTTTAAGTAATATTTAATATGTGCTACGTCAGCTCTTCCATAATGAAATATTTTGGTGATTTTCTCATCTTGAAGTATTTTAACTAAATTAGGGGCATTGTAAGTTTTTCTGTCAAATTGAATAATATGAGCATCTGAATTCCCCGTTGATATTTGAATTAAGCATAGAGGATCACGACTAACATTTAGACCCATGAATTCACCATCTACAGCTAATACATTGCCTAATTCTAAATCATCTGGTAAGTCATTTTTGTGAAGTTTAATATTAACACTCATTTTTAAATATTTATATATGAAAGCAAAAAATTGTCTAATTTTTGGCGGCAGTGGTCAAATTGGTCGTAACTTGATAAGAAAACTTACAAAAAACAACTATAGAGTTACTGTTGTTACAAGAAATATACATCAAAAAAGTTATGTCATTAAAACTCAAGCAAATGCAGGCTATATAGAGATAGTTGAGGCAAATATTTTTGAAGAGGAAAAAATCAGAAATTTATTCAAAAAAACAGACATATGTATAAATCTAATTGGCATTTTGTTTGAAAAGAAAAAAGGTAATACTTTTAAAAATATTCACACAATTTTCCCAACATTGCTATCAAAACTTTGTAAACAATATAACTTAGAACACTTTATACATTTATCAGCATTAGGAATTAATGAAGCGTTTGATAGCAATTATGCTCAAAGCAAACTCGAAGGAGAAAAAAATATATTAAAAAATTTTCCTCTAGCGACTATCCTAAGACCATCAGTCGTTTATTCTGTAGATGATAAATTCACTACAAGCTTTATGACGCTACTTAATAGGCTTCCAATTTTTCCTCTTTACTATGGTGGCAAAACAAAATTTGCTCCAGTCCATTGTTCAGATCTGACTGATACTATTCATTATGTTATTTCAAACAGAATACAATCCAATATAATTGAATGTGTAGGCCCTGAAGAAATATCTTTTAAAGAATTATTAGAAAAATTATTAAGATTAATTGATAAAAGAAGAATATTATTACCTTTTCCACTGGCATTAGCCAAACTTTCAGCAAAATTTTTTGAAATGCTTCCAAATCCTTTATTAACTTCAGATCAATTGAAGCTTCTAAAATATGATAACATTCAATCAGGCAAATATAAAACAAATAGTGATTTAGGGATTCCCAGTGTAAGATTTTTTGAAAAAGAGGTAAAAAAATATTGTTATATGTGGAGAGATGGTGGTCAGTTTTCAACAGAGAAATATCAAACCAAAAAATGATAATTAACTAATTTTTTATGCTGTTTTATTTTTCTTTTGAATAAACTCTGACTCATCATCTTTTTCCGATACCTCGTCCCTTTTTCCTTTTGGCTGATATGCGTAAAGTAGATGTAACTTACAATAGGAAAAATCTTTAAGTGAAGATCTTCCACAGAAATAAAATGATTTTTCATTAGGATGACCTATTGGCCATTTACAAGAGTTTTCGTCAAGTTCTTCAAGTTGTTTCGGGTTTTCTGGTTCAAAATCTTTTTCAATAATTAAAGATTTAAATTTACTTTTTCTTCCTCTTACCGAGAAATTATTTTTTTTATCATCATTATTCTTGAAATCATGATTTTTTGGAACGTTTCTAGTTTTAATTTTTGCAGATAAGTTTAATCTGTGAGCTTTACCTATTACTGCATTTCTACTTATGCCACCGATTATCTCTGCAATTTGACTTGCGGTACTTCCTTTTCCCCATAACTCTTTAAGTTTTGCTACTTTTTGTTCGTTCCAACTCATAGATCTATATATAGTGTTATTTTATTTTTTATTACAATATAATGTTATAAAAATTTAATAAACAACTTTAATTAGTTAGTTATCAACAAAATTTAATTGTAATTAGATACATAATTTCAATCATGACTTGTATTTAAAAATTAACTTTATAAAAACTAAATATAATATGAGTTATCTCGCAAAAAATTATAATAGAAAAAATATTGCATTTAAGTATGGAAAAGGAAGCTATTTATTTTCAACAGATGGTAAAAAATATTTGGATTTTGTGCAGGGTATTGCGGTAAATTCACTTGGTCATGCAAACCCTAAATTAATTAAAGCTATCAATTACCAATCTAAAAAACTTTGGCATGTTTCTAATGCTTTTATAATTCCTGAAGGAGAAAAACTTGCCAAAAAACTCGCTGACAAAACATTTGCAGATTTTGTAATTTTTCAAAATAGTGGTGCTGAAGCTACAGAAGCTGCCATTAAAATTGCAAGAAGATATTTTTATTCAATTGGAAAACCAAAGAAAAATAGAATTTTATGTATAAAAAACTCATTTCATGGAAGAACTTTAGCAGCAATTTATGCAAGTGGTTCAAAAAAAATGACTGAAGGGTTTGGGCCTAAAGTAAAAGGTTTTGATCATTTTGAATTTGGTAATCATAAATCTTTAAAAGAAAAAATTACAAAAAATACTGCTGCAATAATGGTTGAAACTATTATGGGTGAGGGAGGAATTAAAGTGATACCAGATTGGTGTTTAAAAGAACTAAGAAAAATTTGTAATAAGAAAAAGATACTGTTGATACTAGATGAAGTACAATGTGGAATTGGAAGATCTGGAGACTTCTTTGCATTTGAAAAATCTAAAGTAAAACCAGATATTGTGCCTATCGCAAAAGGTATTGGTGGAGGATTCCCAATTGGAGCGGTATTAATGAACAAAAAAGTAGCAATTGGAATGAGCGCAGGAACACATGGCTCAACTTTTGGAGGCAATCCTTTAGCAATGGCCGTTGGAAACACGGTAATGGATATCATTTCAAATAAAAAATTTTTAAACAATATTAAGAGTCTCTCAAAATATTTTTTATTAAATCTAAGTAAAATTAAAAATGAATATCCAGATATTATAAAAGAAATTAGAGGCAAAGGCTTATTAATTGGAATACAGCTACATACTGATCAAGCACAGTTTATTAAAAAATTAATGGATAATAAATTGTTAACTATTAGAGCTGCTGAAAATGTAGTAAGAATTTTGCCACCATTAAATGTTAAAAAAGTTGAAATTGATCAAGCGATAAAAGTAATTAAAAAAGTATGTATGGAACTAAATTAAAATGAATCATTTTATAAATTTAAAAGATATCTCATCCAAAGATCTTCGAAAGATTGTTGTTGATGCAAAATTAAGAAAAAAATTAAGAAAAAAATTAAATACATTAGAGGTTGATAAAGGAGTACCTTTAAAAGGTAAATTGCTAATACAAATGTTTGAAAAATCAAGTTTAAGAACAAGGTTAAGCTTTGATTTGGCAATGAAACAGCTTGCAGGAGGAACTTTAACTCTAAGATCCAATGAATTACATCTTGGCCAAGGTGGCGAAAGTATTGAGGATACCGCAAAAATTCTATCAACTTATGGCGATTGCTTTATGTTAAGAACTGATAGCGATAAAAAAGTTGAAAATTTTAAAAATCATTTAACAATACCAGTTATAAATGGCTTAAGTCCATCATCACATCCTACTCAAGTTTTATCAGATGTGTTCACTGTCGAAGAAATAAAGAAAAAACCAATATCAAAATTAAATATTTCTTGGATTGGAGATTCTAATAATGTTTTGAACAGTTTAATTGCTGCGTCTGTTAAATTTTCATTTAAACTTAGCATAGGATGTCCAAAAAATTTCGAACCAGGTATGGAAGTCATAACATGGGTAAAGAAAAATAACAAAAAAATATTTATTCATAATGATCCAAAAAAAGCTGTCTTAGGAGCTGATGTGATATTTTCAGATAAAGTTATATCTCTTAATGACAAAGTAAATAAAAAAAAAAAAATTGAAAAATTTAAAAAATTTAAGATTAATAAAAGATTAATGAGTTTTGCAAAAAAAGATTGTATTTTTCTCCACTGTTTACCCCGAGGATCTGAAGTAAGTAATGAAGTTTTTTTAGGAAAAAAATCTCATGTTTGGCAACAAGCTCTTAATAGAGTTCATGTTCAAAAAAG
>MDTB01058936.1_pt1 | contig 10970 bp, 9 predicted proteins | sample 811161 | NCBI WGS metagenome assembly MDTB01 (sample SAMN05326650, study PRJNA326480) | marine metagenome | isolation source: seawater | place: Mediterranean Sea | collected 2009 | reverse complement strand
GTCGGTCAGGAGTTGCGGCACCCGTTCGGGCTGTGCGTCCGCAATAGTCTGCTCAATAGCGATCATTTCCTCGACATATCCTGCTTCCTTCCAGTAATTTCGATAGTTGGGAAGCATCGCGTAGGACGTCAGTGTGCGCCTGTTAACAGCTTTTGCTGCTTCTATATCCTCGTTGATACAAGTGGGAATCATGTTGCCGATGAAGAAGTCCCCCGATCGGGTTTCGTCGGAGAGAACCGACAATGACGCAGACATGTGCGACCTCGCACCATTGGCAAACACCATCCCTGAGGAAATCTCTTCAGACAGGAGAATCATCTTCTTGCGCAACGTCGCCAAAACGATCGGTGCCTTCTCACCCGTTCTCGGTGCCGCCTCGTAGTCACTGACAAAGGATCGAATATCCGAAAGAGGTTTACCACCTGAGATACCTCTCGCGGCCAGGGCCGGTGCATGGCTTACACCGATCCCAAAACGAAAGCGTCCGCCAGACATCTCGTGGATAAACGAAGCCGTGGCTGCATAATCTTCGGTCTGACGAAAGTAGATGGGGGCAATACTGGTCCCGAATGAAATCTCGTTGGTCGCCATGGCCAACGCCTGACAGAACGCCAGTGAATCACCGGCAACGCTGGGTGTGTAGATTCCAGTAAACCCACGACGTTCAATATCCTGTGCAAGTTCGATGGTCCACTTCCGACGCCCCGGAACCGCCGCAACCGATAGTGCTGGCATCCTGTCCATATTTTTCACCTTGGGAACTCAACTAGTACCGCTATACTCCACCGGGACTGACACTATAATCAAGTCAGACGCCAACCTGGGGAAACACTATGGCAAGACTCAAAAACGCGACCTTCCTGAGATGGCAGAAGTTCGCAGTGATCGGATTCGCTGTGATCGTCATTGCTGGATTTGGCTGGCTGATGACCCTTGTGCTCACAGAACAGGTGTCAGGTGAGTTTATTGAAGGTGAAGATTATCTTGTACTCGAACAACAACGCCGGGTTCGAGGAGATTCTATCGAGGTCATGGAGTTCTTCTCCTATGGCTGTATCCACTGCTACAACCTCGACCCGAAACTGGATGATTGGGTAGAAGACCACGGTGACACAATCCGATTCGTTCGGACCCCCGTGGTAGCCAACGAATATTGGCGCCGACTCGGTGCTGTCTATTTCGCACTACGTGAAACCGGACAAGTTCGTGATCTCCACACGCCGTTCTTTGATGCGATTCATGTCGCCCAGCTGCACTTCCCTGATGACGACAGCGTCGCCGACTGGATCGACAATCAAGGTGCCGATGGTGCCGCCTTTGTCGACGTCATGACCGGAAGCAATGTACAACGACGTGTTGCGGGGGCCGACCGGCTGGCGCGCACAGCGCGAGTCGCTAGTGTCCCAGCGCTGCTGGTTCACGGAAAATACGTCGTTCGACCCACGAGGGATGTCAGTATACAGAGAATGTTGCAGGTCGCAGATCACCTGATCGAACGAGAAACCAGACCGCCAGAGACGCCCGCGGGGACGGCACCCTAGGGCACCTCAACGCCCGCAGGCAGCAAACCCGGCACGTGACTTGTTCCGCGACGTCAGTTTCCTGTGAATTTGGGTGGACGTTTCTCAAGGAATGATGCGCGTTGTTCCTTGTTGTCTTCGGGAGATTTTGCTGCAAAGGAGAGCCCGAACATCTCGTTTCGGAGTGCTCGATGGAAATCGAGATCCATATTGCCCTGAAAAACCCGCTTACCAGACCGTAACGCCATGGGTGGCAACGCCGCCATTTGTGCAGCAACCTCTTGCGCACTGTGGAGTTCCTCGCCGGGTTCAACCATGCGATCGAGCAGACCCAGCCGATAGGCTTCATCACCATCAATCGCCCGCGATGTGAAGAACAGGTCGACGGCGCGACTATATCCAATGATCCTTGGCAGAAAGTAGGACATGCCGGTATCCGGTGAGAGCGCGCGCTCCGCGAAAACCGTCTTGAACCGTGAGCGGGAACTTCCAATGCGCATGTCGCAGGCCAGCGACACACTCATACCGGCCCCCGCCGCTACACCGTTGACTGCGGCAATAGTAGGCTTGTTAAGCTCATAGACAGTGCTGGACAATTGTCCAACCCAACCCATATCGTCGAGACGTTGATTCTGGGAAGGAGGCCCATCGCGTCCCGGACCACCTCCTGTCAGGTCCGCACCACTGCAGAATCCTCTACCTTCTCCGGTGATCAGCACCACGCGAACATCATCATCAGCCATCGCCTGGTCGCATGCACCATAGATATCCTGCCTCAATCCCTCACTGAGGGCATTGAGTTTTTCCGGCCGATTCAGCGTGATGGTTGCAACCTGATCCGTCACATCCCACTTCAGGAATTCGTATGCCATTAGTGCCCCCTCAATAATTCGTTAGCGACCAACCAGGCTTCGGGCAATCACTTCCTTCATGATTTCTGACGTACCGCCGTAAATGCGCTGGACCCTCGCATCCACGTATGCCCGGGAGATCTTGTATTCGCTCATGTATCCATAGCCACCGAATAACTGGACACAGCGGTCCGCAACCCGCCCCTGCATTTCACTGGATGCCAGCTTGCACATGGCCGCCTCCTCCGTCGATAGATCACCATCCATATAGCGACCCACATATTTCTCCACCAATGCCCGATTCAGTTCGATATCAGTTTTCATATCGGCGAATGCAAACCGGGTGTTCTGGTATTTTGCCACCGGTTCACCGAACGTTCGGCGTTCCATTGTGTACTCGATGGTCCAGTCCAGCATACCATCTGATGCAGCAACACAGCCGACTGCCATGATGAGGCGTTCCCGTGGCAGCTCATCCATCAGCGCGGCAAATCCGTTTCCGAGACCGCCCAATATGGAATCTGCAGGTACATGAAGATCATTGAAAAAGAGCTCAGAAGTATCTCCGGAATGAAGTCCCATTTTCTCCAGGTTACGGCCCCGCTCGAATCCCGGCAGACCGGTGTCGACGGTGAATAGAGTGACACCACGCGCGCCTTGTTTCGGATCTGTCTTTGTAGCCAAAATCAGAAGGTCACAGTGTTGTCCGTTCGTAATGAACGTCTTTTGACCGTTGATGACGTAGTCATCGCCGTCGCGAATGGCACTGGTTTTTATGTTCTGAAGGTCACTGCCTGCTCCCGGCTCAGTCATGCCGATGGCACCCACCGCATCACCGGTCGCGAGCCTCGATATCCAGTGATGCTTCTGCTCCTCAGTGCCCATGTGCAGGACGTAGGGGGCCACGATATCTGAATGAACACAGACCGCCGAAGACAAGGCTCCGTAACCGGCTCTCGAGACCTCTTCCACGACAACACAACTCAGATCAAACGGCGCGCCGGTACCACCGTATTCGGCAGGCATATCTACACACAGGAAGCCGTTTTCACCCATGTTGCGCCAGAGGTCGCGGGGCCAGATGCCAGCACGCTCCCAGTCGTTGTAATAGGGCTCAACCTCCTTCTCGAGAAAGCTCCGTACACTGTCCCGAAACAACGTGACATCGGCGTCATCCAGCTTCATCACTGATTCCGCTGTATTTTGGGTAGATTCGCTCACCAGCACCCGTCCAAAGTGGGTTTGAGGCGCCATTCTAAGGAGTTCCCTGCGGCAGGTCGACCAATCGGCGTGAACATACTATGAATTTCGAGTGTGCTAGACACGGCGAAGTCGGCATTGACAGAATTCTCTGGTCTCAACCAACCTGATTCCATCGAGTTAGGGGGAGTGGCTCGAAGATGAACCAACACGTTCGCATTCAGATTTCCGTTACTGGTCGTTCTATACTCACTTTCTGCGAGGCCTTAACTCGAGAAGACAAGATATTTCTCAGTAATTCAGATAGATAGCGACCACAGCAGCGTCTGGCACGATAGTTGTATTTACCATGGTCAAACTCGTCAAAATAATCAGGAATGAGGCGTGCTGGCAGCATATATCGCTCTGGAAACTGGATCACGATTGGACTCCTTACCGTGCTGGTGGTGTCATTCGGAATATTCTCCCAGGCTGTCGCGGGCAACGACAATTTACAGATCGTCCCACAACAAATGATGACCGCACAGACACCGACTGCGGACATCAGGATGGTGAATCGCTCATCCTAATGATTGCGTTGTTTCGGGCATAACAGTTTTCACTTATATTGATCATTAACGGGCAAGGACAATAGCTATGTACCTCGGTGTCTTTGAGATGGTGGTGCTGGTCACTCTGATAGGCTGCGCAACTGGCGTCATCTCTGATTACTTCGCAACGCAGCGGAAAACCGCGAAGGCCATGAAACCCGAGGAACTCGACGATGCTCTGGATCGTATCGAGGAACTGGAGGACAGGATTAAGGTGCTTGAGAAAATAGTCACCGATGAACGACACACCCTGGCACGCGAAATCGATGGCCTGAATCAACGGTGACGCCTCGTCTGGGCATCGATCTTGGAGGAACCAAAATCGAGGGTATCCTCCTCGAAGGCAATGAGATTGTTGAGGTGTTCCGCACATCAACGCCCAAGGACGACTACCCAGGCACCATTGATGCCATTATCCACGTTGTCGCCGAACTCGAACAACGACACGCGGTCAACCAACCCCTCCCTGTCGGCATCGGCACACCCGGCGCGATTTCACACCGAACCGGTCTCATGAAGAATTGTAACTCGACCTGTCTGAATGGCCAGAACCTGTTGCACGACCTGTCCCAGAAAAGTGGTCGCCCCGTCCGAATCTCGAATGATGCCGACTGTTTCGCTCTCTCCGAAGCCAGTGACGGTGCCGGTGCAGACGGGCGCTCGGTCTTTGGTGTCATCCTAGGCACGGGTGTCGGTGGTGGTGTCTGTTACGAGGGCAAGCTCCTGCAGGGTGTCAACGCGATCTGTGGTGAATGGGGGCACAACCCCCTCGCACTGAACGCGCTCACCAGCCTGCCGGACAACTCTATTATCCAGGGCAGGCCCTGCTATTGCGGTCGCAAAGATTGCGTTGAGTCCTGGCTTTCCGGCCCCGCATTCGAGGCAATTTATTCAGAACGTGTCGGAAACAAGAGATCCCACAAGCCCACCGCCAGGGAAATCGTCGAGCGAATGGACTCGGATACCGATGCGGCGTTCATCCTGGAACAATACTGCCATCTTCTCGCCCTGGCGTTATCAGGTGTGATCAATATCCTGGATCCGGACATCATCGTATTGGGCGGTGGCATGTCAAACATTCCCGAACTATATGATCGCGTCCCTGAAATCCTGCCAACCTACGTCTTCTCGGATCAGGTCAATACAGTCATCAGGCAAGCCCAGCATGGTGACTCCAGTGGCGTTCGAGGTGCAGCCTGGTTGTGGCCGCGTAACGAGTGACCGGTTCTCCGATCGACGGGGTTACCCGTCCACCAACCCCATTCGACGCAACGCGACCGGCAATTCAGAGATGTTGTTGAGCGCCTGATCCGTCTGGATATCAGATTGCCCGTTTTCTCCGTTGTTCACCAGGACTGTCATACAACCCAGCGCTCGCGCGCCAGAGATATCGTTTTCAGGATTATCACCAATCATGACAACCACTTCTGGACTGACACCCAATGTTTCAAAACAATGCCGGAAGATACCGGGTGAAGGTTTCTTTTCACCGAGGTCCTGTGAGATGGCAATCACCTCAAAGAAATGCGACAGGTCTGTCGCTTGAAGTTTTCGTTGCTGACATGCTGTGTTGCCGTTCGTGATAAGCGCAAGTCGAAACTGTTTCGAAAGTTCCTCCAACATCGAGGTCACTCCCGGGAACAGAGCCGCCGTAGACCCATAGAAGGCGTCCAGATGATTGACCAGTTCCGGCACAAGTCTGTCGATCAATGCAGCGTCAAACTCCAGGGACGACAGCGCAGACTCATAGGTGTTTGATTTGGCAGCGTAGCCACCTTCCTGGTGGCTGAGCACTGCACTCACGAATGTCTCTCGCTCGCAAACGGTGGAAATCTCGGGCATCTCATCCCACTGCATTTTCAGAAACGCGGCCATTGTTGCCTCTCTGTCGACCAGCGTACCGTCCAGATCAAACAGCAGCGCATCAGCACGGACCGCTGAGGCGGTGCGCGCACCCAGGAATGAGGTCATCCACCTTGCGACCCGGGGTTGATGAGTCGACATCGCCAACGATGCAAGCCCATGATCCACAAGATCATCGCCAATCACAGGACGCCGCATTTCCAGCAGGTCCGAAACGTAAGCCTTGTTCATCTCCGGATGTCCCTGAACACAGAGAATGTGATCGTCGATCATGTACATCGCGCACGGACAGTCTTCACCACTTGCGAGCAACACCGCACCCAGTGGCATGTCCAGAACCTGGTCCTGATGACTGAAGAGCAGGTTGAATTGTTCATTGTCTGATCCTTCAGGCTCTAGCGTCGAGTGCATCAACGATGAGTCCCAGGATTCTGTGAACTTATTTGGATATACACCCACCCGCCATCCTGTCTCTGCAGGACCCACGTGGCCTCCAAGTGCATCGGCAATCAATTGATGCCCGAAGCAGACGCCAATCAACTTACACCGCGCATGATGTGCCAGCACAACCCACGCCTTCAGGTTCTCAATCCAGGGTTCCGGGTCATAGGAACTGAAACGGCTGCCAGTAATCAGATAGCCATCACACTCGTTCATCGAGCGCGGCAATTCACCTTCCAGAGCGTGATAGACCTGGATATCCAATAGCTGTCCCGCAAACAAACCCATGAACATGGCATCGTAGTCACCGTGTTCTTCCCACAAGGGTTCGCGCACATGATCGGTCTGCAGGATACCGAGTTTCACGATCGTGCTGCAGGCGCCAGTTTCTCAACCTCTTCCAGGTCGACGTCCGTTGCAATTTCACCCGGAACCCGGATGGCCATCACCATATCCTGTACCGCCTGTGGTGGTGGAGGCGTGACGCGACAGACGACAAACGCCACGATGAAGTTGAGTAACATTCCCAGCGTACCTATCCCCTCCGGTGAGATGCCAAAAAACCAGTACTCAGGTGAGTTGGCTGCAGGATTCAGGAACTTGAAGTAGACAATGTAGCTGAATGTGAACGTCAGGCCCGTAAGCATCCCCGCTATCGCAGCCTCCTTGTTCATGCGCGTAGAGAAGATTCCCAGCAACAATACCGGGAAAAAACTCGCAGCCGCGAGACCAAAAGCAAATGCGACCACCTGTGCGACATAGTCCGGCGGATAGATCCCTGCGAGCCCCGCAACACAAATAGCAAAGGCTGCCGATATCCGTGCATATATCAGCTCCTGTCGATCACTGATCTTCGGCATAAAAGTCTTTTTGAGCAGGTCGTGGGATACGGCCGTCGAAATCACCAGCAATAGCCCCGCGGCCGTAGACAGCGCAGCAGCGAGACCGCCTGCAGCCACGAGAGCAATGACCCAGTTGGGTAACCGCGCGATCTCAGGATGCGCAAGCACAATGATGTCCCGATCAATATAAACCTCATTGTCTGATTCCGTGGGGACATTGGTCACCACTCGCTGGCCAAAATCACCGCGTTCACCACTGAACGATGGTTTCGTCGGCGACAACGCCGCACCGCCCCGATACTGAACCTCACCGTCCTTGTTTTTATCGTGCCACGCGATCAGACCGATATCTTCCCATTTGAGGAACCACTCGGGAGCGTCCTGATAGGCCAGGCCATCAACCTCGTCGATAATGTTGATCTGTGCAAACGCAGCGACAGCGGGTGCTGTCAGATACAACAGGGCGATGAAGACTAGCGCGTACCCTGCTGACGTTCTCGCGTCGCGAACCCGGGGGACTGTGAAAAACCGCACGATGACATGCGGGAGCCCTGCTGTACCGGCCATCAGCGCAGCCGTAATGAACAACATATCAATCGTGGACTTGCTGCCATCGGTAAAAGCCGTCATGCCGAGTTCAGTTGTCAGGCCATCGAGCTTGTCAAGCAGGTAACCGGAGCCGTCAGCCATATGACTACCCAGCCCAAGCATCGGCAACGGGTTGTTGGTCAGGAGGATTGAAATGTAGATAGCCGGCACCAGGTACGCAAAGATCAGCACACAGTACTGGGCGACCTGGGTATAGGTGATCCCCTTCATACCGCCGAGGACCGCGTAGAAGAATACGATCCCCATCCCAATGATGACACCCATATCGATATCGACCTCCAGGAAACGTGAGAAGACCACACCCACACCGCGCATCTGTCCGGCAACATAAGTAAATGAAATAAAGATGACACAGACCACGGCCACCAGGCGTGCCGCACTGGAGTAGTATCGATCCCCTACAAAATCCGGCACTGTGAACTTCGAAAATTTGCGCAGATACGGGGCGAGGAGCAGCGCGAGCAGGACATAGCCACCGGTCCAGCCCATCAGGTATCGGGCGCCATCAGCCCCCTCGAACGCAATGATCCCCGCCATCGAAAGGAACGAAGCTGCAGACATCCAGTCTGCGGCTGTTGCCGCGCCATTGGCCACCGGATTGACGTGGCCACCGGCCACATAAAACTCACTGGTGGAACCGGATCGACTCCAGATGGCTATGCCAATATAGAGCGCAAACGTGACGCCAACAAATAGGTAGGTCAGTAACTGCGCGCTCATGAAACATCCCCCTCATCACCGCCCACAACGATGTCTGCTTCCTCTTCTGAACCATGTTCCGCATCAATGCGTCCCATACGCCAGGCGTAGACGAATATCAGGATCACAAAAGTCAGGATGGATCCCTGTTGGGAGAACCAGAATCCAAGTTTGTAGCCACCCAACCGAAACTGGTCCAGCCAGTCTGCCAGTAGAATGCCGCACCCAAATGATACAAATGCCCAGACTGCAAGCAGCCCAAACATCAATCGTAGATTCGCCCGCCAGTGGGCGTCCGCCTTTGATTTCACGATCTGCTTCCTATTGCTTCCCTTCGAGCCATCTCTGTCCGATGGCGCGGCCAAGACTACAGACTCGGCGCTTTGTGCACAAAACCTCGATTTTTATCCAATCGCCACCTCTGACCTGATGTCACGATCGGTTCAGTCAAGGTGGTGTTTCAGAGGACGGGATGGCGGCATTCGAGTTGACCGCCGCTGGAGATAATGAGCCCTCAAACAGCCGTTTGCAGCCCACCTGAACCTGTCGACTTGAGTCGCAGCGGAATTGTCCACAAAAACTGTGGATAACTCTGGGGGTAATGTCGGCAGGTTGCGGAATCATCGGCTTTACACGAGAAACACACAGCTGTTCACAAATTGAACAGCTCTATCATTTATCAGTAGTATCAATGGGTTAGGGTAATAAAAAATGTTAAGGACAGGTAACCCGGGTCTTGTCTGTACTGTATGCCAGCTTACGGCCGTTGTGTATAACAGCTCGCAGAATGACTCAGCACACTCGCTCGTAAGATGCTGAATGGTCGATGTTTTTTACAGCTTTTCAGAGAAACTACCACAGTGAATTGACGTGGCGACACTTTCGACCCGGGGCACTGGTGAAGGTTGTTCAGGGCCAAAGAGTTGCTGACGGTTCTTCCGACCGTGCGTCATCATCGGGATCACTCGGTTCAAGTCGCAGCGGCATTGTGACCAGGTTCTGTGGCAGCGCCTTGCTGGTCTTGGCACCTAGCTGACGCATCGATTCTGCCCTCGCCACCAGGTTGCCCTTACCCTCGCTGAGCTTGTTTCTCGCCTTGTCATAGGCATTCTGAACGGATTGCAGACGCTGTCCGACGTCCTCGAGATCACGTGTGAAGTTTACAAATTTGTCATAAAGCGCACCAGCCCGCTGGGCAATCTCCTGAGCATTCTGGTTCTGTTGTTCAAAGCGCCAGATGTTGTGGATCATTCGTAGTGTCGCCAGTAGTGTGGACGGTGACACGAGCATGACATTCTGTTTAAAGGCGTCTGAATAGAGTGCTGGATCCTGTTGCAGCGCTGCAACAAAGGCCGCCTCAACCGGCACAAACATCAATACAAAATCCAGCGTCCTGATCTGATAGAGCGCCTGGTAATTCTTCTCCGAGAGTTGCTTCACATGCCGTCGCACCGACTGCACGTGCAAACCGATAGCGCGTGATTGGTCATCCGCGTCTATCGATGAGCAAAAGTGTTCATAGGCAACCAGAGATACTTTCGCATCGATGACAACATCCTTGTTCTCGGGTAGATGGATAACCACATCTGGATGCCGACGTCGGCCTTCTTCTGTCCGGAGATTGACCTGGGTCTCGTACTCCCTGCCTTTTTGAAGCCCTGAATTCTCAAGTACGCGCTCCAAGATCACCTCACCCCAATTGCCCTGTGTCTTGTTCTCTCCTTTCAAGGCATTGGTCAGGTTGACGGCATCTTCACTGATTCGGTGGTTCAGTTCCTGCAGCTGACGAACCTCCTGGGTCAGCGAGAACCGTTCTCGACTTTCCTTGCTGTAGGTATCTTCGACGCGTGTCTGAAAGTCACGAATCTTCTCGGACAAGGGTGCAAGCATGTCATTCAGCTGAGTTTGATTCTGTTCCCGGAACGCCTGGCCACGGGCTTCAAATATCTCGTTTGCCAGGTTTCGAAACTGATGTCCCATGACCTCTCTGGCTTCGTCGAGAAGTTTCAGCTTCTCAGAGGTTCGCTTCTCCTGTTCCGTCAACTGTGTTCGCATACGCGCGACCTGGATCTGCAACGCGGAGTTCTCCTCGCGCAGATCAGCAATTGCTGACTGGGACTCTGCGAAAACGCCTTTTAGATCCTGGTTTTGACTGTTGGATCCGGACAGGCGTGCTCGTAGCTCAGCTTCCGAGACCTGTAGTTGATCCATTCGGTCACGGCAGGACTGCAGACGCTGCTGCAACTCAACGTAGGCATGCTGCTGCTGGGACAGCTCGCGATTCCTTGCGTCGATCTGAGAGTTCAACACGGCTTCGTTTGCCGAGTGAATCACTGTTGTACGTGTTCGATGGTC
>MDTB01029204.1_pt1 | contig 10970 bp, 10 predicted proteins | sample 811161 | NCBI WGS metagenome assembly MDTB01 (sample SAMN05326650, study PRJNA326480) | marine metagenome | isolation source: seawater | place: Mediterranean Sea | collected 2009 | reverse complement strand
GCTTGTTTTTAATTTCATAATAATATTAATTGCAATTTATAAGTAATTCCAGTTGAGATAAAGAAATATATTAATTAATATTTTAATCATATGCAAAAAAACATATTAATTTTGGGTGACATCTTTTTAGATATTTTTGAAATTACAGAGCTACTTAAAATGTCTCCTGAAAGACCTGTGCCAGTGCTTAAAAAAATTCAAAACAAGAAAGTTTTAGGTGGCGCTTCTAATGTGGCTAATAATATTAAATCAATAGGTGGAAAACCATTTTTAATTTCAAAAATGGCAAATAACAAAACATATAAGGAAATCACAGATTTATTAAAAAAAAATCAAATTAAATTTAAAATTGTGACTAATAAAAATTACTCTTCATCAATTAAAAGAAGAATAGTAGAAAATAATCATCAATTTTGTAGAATAGATGATGAAGAAATTAAATTATTATTAATTTCCGATGAAAAAAAAATATTCAAATATATAAAAAAAAATATAAATAAATTTGATGCTTTAATTTTATCAGATTATTCAAAAGGTTTTTTAACTAAAAATTTACTAGAAAAAACAATCAATCTTTTTAGAAGTCATAAAAAAAAAATATTTACGGATCCAAAAAAACAAGATTTGGAGTTCTATAAGGGTTCAAATTTTATTTGTCCTAATATTAAAGAATTCAACGATTTTCTTGAATTTGAAAAAATAAACAATAATAGTAAACAGTCAATTGCTAAACTTTTTAAAAAATCAAAATCTGATGCATTTATAATAACTAAAGGATCAAAAGGAATATCTATAATTTTCAAAAATAAAAAGAAAATAGATATATCTCAAGAAAGTGTGAACATTTATGATGTTACTGGTGCAGGAGACACTTTTATTTCTTTTTTTAGTTATTTATTAACAAATGATATAGATATTATAAATTCATTAAAAATAGCCAGCAAAGCATGCATTAAGATTGTTCAAAAAAAACACACTTCAGTTTTAAATTTTGATGAGTTTCGCTATCTAATTAGTGAATATTGTGATCAAAATTTAATTAATTTAGATTTAAAAATTAAACTTTGGAAAATAGCACAATTTAAAATTGGAATTACTAATGGATGTTTTGACATTTTACATTCTGGACACCTAGAATTATTTAAAAAAGCCAAACATTTGTGTGATAAACTCATAGTTTTAATTAATTCAGATAGTTCAATCAAAAAATTAAAAGGAAATAAAAGACCAATAATAAAATTAAATAAAAGAATTGAATTAATAAGAACAATTAATAATATTGATGACGTGGTCTCATTTAATCAAGATACACCATTAAGTTTAATACAAAAAATAAATCCTGATATTCTCTTTAAAGGATCTGACTATAATGAGAGAAAAGTTGTTGGTTATAATTTTATCAAAAAAAAAGGTGGAAAAGTTAAAATCATTAAAAAGCTTAGTAACTTTAGCACATCCAAAATTCTTAATTCATGATCTTAATAACTGGAGGTGCTGGATTTATTGGGGCAAATTTAATAAAAAAAATGAATAATCAAGGAAATTCAGATATTATAATAGTAGATAATTTAAAGAAAAACCAAAAAAATATTCAAAAAATTAAATTTAAAGATTACTTTGATAAAAATGATTTTATTGAACTTGTTGAAAAAAATAAGATTAATATTAAAATTAATTGTATAATTCACTTGGGAGCATGTTCTGATACAACTGAAAATAACTGGGATTATTTAAACTTTAATAATATTTATTATACAAAAAAGCTTTTTAAACTATCAAAATCAATAAATAGTCAATTTATATATGCTTCATCCGCATCTATTTACGGTAAATATTCTGGTTATAATTCAAATAATCTATTTAATTACCTGCCATTAAATCTTTATGGAAAATCTAAACTAAAAATTGATAAATTTTTTTTTCAAAATAATGTAAAAAATGTAATTGGATTAAGGTTTTTTAATGTTTATGGAAATTTAGAAAATCATAAAAAAAATATGTCCAGTCCTGTAACAAAATTCACTAACCAATTAAAAAAAAATAAATATTGCAAACTTTTTAAATTTAAATCTGAAAATGAACCCAGTAGAGATTTTATACATGTAAAAGATACAATAAAAGTTTTAGAATTTTTAAAACACAATAAAAAGAGAGGGATTTACAATGTTGGCACTGGAAATGCAGAACAGTTTATAAATGTAGCTAAAATAATAATACAAAATTTAAAATATGGGAAAATTAAATTTATAGATTTTCCAAATCAATTAAAAAATAAATACCAATTCCATACAAAAGCCAATATTTTAAAGATTAAGAAAATAGGTTTTAAAAAGAATTTTATGGATCTAAATACAGGTATTAAAGATTATTTGAAAAATGATAAGTTGAAATAAATTTCTTGAAAATTTTTTCTGGTTTAATTTCATTAATATTTTTCTTTGGATAGAAAATTTTTTGCTTAATATTGGTTGGGTACCATCGACCTTTTTCTGAAGTTATTCCAAAAATTGCAATTCCTTTTCTTTTAAAAAGGCTAGCAATATGCATTGTTCCATCATCATGAGAAATATGAAAATTACTATTTTTAATAATCTCAAAAAGTTGATATATATTAGTTTTTCCACAAAGGTTAATGATTTTACTTTTGTCGATCTTTGTTATTAGATTAGATGTTTTTTTTTCAGAATTCGAACCTACGATTTTAATCTGAATTTTAGGAAATTTAGATAAGATTTTTTTAATTAAAATTTTCCAATTTTCTACATCCCATTTTTTTTTAACATGTCTACCACCTAAACTTAAAGTAATATATTTTTTATCGTTTTTTTTTTTATTTATGATTATATTAGAAAAAGAAATATTTTTTTTTTGAACTTTTTTATACACTCTTTTGCACAAATAATAAGTTTCATTAAATTTGATATAATTAAATTTTTCAAAATCAAAACCATATCTTTTTTTTATATTCAAAAATTTGAAAATAAAAGAGTCTCTTATTAATTTTTTTTTAGAATTAATTTCATTTAAATAATAAACTTTGTCAAATCTTTGATTATAAATTTTAAATAAAAAAGATAAGACAGAAAATAATTTATAATCATAAAAAATAAATTTATTAATAATACCTTTTTTAATTGGCACTAGATTGGGTGTAATGTAGCCAGCAATATTTCTTTTTTGACTAGCAAAAAAAATTTTTGAATTTGGATTCTTTTTTTTAATTAATTTTATAGCTGGTAAAGCAACTATAAAATCACCTAAACTACAATTTCTATATATAAGAATTTTATTCATTTTAAAGATTAAATAGATTTATAGTATTTTGTATATATATAACTTAACTATTTTTAGATTTATTTTTTTAACAAATTTATTTTATATTTTTTATCTAAATTAAAAAAAATGATATATTCTTCAATTAATGACTAGCAATATAATGGATAGTATCAGTGTAGTAATTTTGACATATAATGAAGAAATACATATAGAAAGATGTATAAAATCTGCCAAAAAATACTCTAATAATATTTTTGTAATAGATTCTTATTCAACAGATAAAACAGTAGAAATTTCTCAGTCACTAAATGCAAATATTCTACAAAATAAATTCATTAATTATTCAAAACAATTTTCATGGGCATTAAATAATATTAAATTTAAGACTGATTGGATCTTAAGATTAGATGCTGACGAATATCTCGAAAATGATTTAATTTTGGAAATTAATAATAAATTACCAACTTTAGATAAAGAAATAGTTGGAATAAATTTTAAGCGCAAACATATATTTTTAAACAAATGGATAAAATATGGTGGGAGATATCCTTTAATATTACTTAGATTGTGGAAAAATGGACATGGTTATATTGAAAATAGATGGATGGATGAACACATCTTAATTAAAAATGGAAAAACAACTCTTTTTAAAAATAATTTTTGTGATCATAATTTAAATAACCTTAGTTTTTTTACTAATAAACATGACTGGTATGCTAGTAGAGAGGCGATTGATATATTATTAGAGGAATTAAATTATAATGATAATAAAGATAAACTTGAGAAAAAAAATACCTCATTTAATGCATTTTTTAAAAGAACATTAAAAGAAAAACTTTATAATAATTTACCTATTGGATTAAGATCATCGTTTTATTTCATTTATAGATATTTTTTTTTATTAGGCTTTCTTGATGGAAATAAAGGTTTTATATATCATTTTTTACAGGGCTTTTGGTATCGAGTTTTAGTAGATAGTAAATTATTAGAATTTAAGGAAGCTATAAAAAATTTAAAAGATAAAAAAAAGATTTTAGAAAAATTATCTGAGGTATCAAAATTAAAATTGAATTAAAATATTAATTTATTTTTATTTTATCTAAAATATATTTACCAATTATATTTGCTTGTAATTCATAACCTTTAGAATTTGCATGGGGATCTCTAGGTAGTAAATGAAATGGTCCCAAGTATTGTTTAGAATTAAAATATTCAATTACTGGTAAATAAAAAATATTATTATTTTTTGTTATTGAAATTATTTTGTTTTCTAATTTAAGTGCTTCAAGCTCACTAATGCCAATCTCATTTCGATAAGGTGGCCATACTTCTTCAAGGCTCGGGTGCTTCATCAAAATAAATTCTGCATTATTTTTTTCACTTACAATTTTCATTTCATTTATTAAATCTAAAAATAAATTCCAATTGACCTTATTTAAATAATCAAAATTATTTTCTATATAAGATAGATTGTTGACAGTATTTATTGTCCCTAATTTCAATCTAAAATCTACAATTATAGGTCTTAATAGTCTGTAAAGTGCAGAATATTGTATCAAAATTCTAAAACCCGATCCCAAACGAGGAATATTTGTATTTTTATTGGTTGGCTGAAGTAATTTGAGATTGCCATTTAGTAATTCAAATCTTGGTTTTGTCATCTTATGAGCATTAAAACTTTGATTTTGCATTAAATCATTATTACACATCACGTGAAATACGAATGTTGGATTATATTTTGAGATCAAATCCTTAAGAAGAAGTAATGACTGATCAGTAGAATAGCCCTGTACACCAGCATTTACAATATATGTATCTTTATTTAAGTATTTTTCCAAATATTCGTATAAATGATTTTGAATACGATCTTCAGATGGAACATTTCGACTTACAATTGTACTATCACCAATAAGTAAAATTCTAATATCTGCAGAGGATTTTCCTACAACTTGCAAACCATCTTGATTAGTTTGAAACCGTATTGTCTTTCCTCTGTTTAAATGTGTGATGTCGAGATTAGGTTTTTGTCGCCAACCTATTTTATCATCTATGACCCAATCATCACTAGAGTCTATGAATTTCCAATAAACTTCATCAATAGAAATTCGTATAATTGTCTCCAATAATAAAAAACTAAATATTAAACTACTAAATACAGTAAGTATAATTATTGAATATTTTTTGAATGTATTAATTCTTAATATCATCTAAAAAATTTTTTTTATGAAAGTAAAAAGCTAAAAACACTATAATCATTTCGTATGAAATTAAAGATATACCAAACCCTAAAATACCAAAATTTTTTACAAGAAGAAAAGTGATTAATATGAACAAAATAACCATCAAAAAATTAATATATGAAAAGTTTTGTAATTTATTAAAAATACTAATCAAGAAAGATTTATCAACCCAGATTAAACGCAAATTAATACTTATTAGAAATATTAACAAAATATTTAGATCAAAATTAAATTTATTTAGTGTCCAAATTTCATATATGTTTTGTCCAAAAAAATAAAGAATGAATGAAAAAAAAACAGAAACTGTAAAAGACAAAATTATTAATATATTGTGATTATATATAATTTTTTTGTTATTTTTTTTTGTAAATTCCAAAGATAATATTTCATAAAAAAATAATTTTAATTGTGAATTAATAAAAGTAAGTGATCTAGCTAATGTATATAGCGTAATGGTGTTAGCTAAACTTTGAGGAAGAAAAAATATACTTAAAATTAAAATTTCGTAAGAATATTTAAAATTAGAACCAGATGTTATCAAAAATCTTTTAAAAATCTTATTAAATGTTTTTTTAAATGACTGCTTATTAATTTTGTTAATAATCAATCTTAAGTTTAATTCTTTTTTAAAATTCAACAATAAATAAAAAATAGTCGAGGTAATGAGCAATGTGATGGTTAATTTTAGAGGATCAAATTTTAAAATGAACAAAGAAAAAATACTTACAAATAATTTTGAAATGATAAGCAGTCTATTATAAAATAAATAATCATTATATTTAGTTAGAAATCTAAAAGTGCTTATTTTTAGGGAACTTAAACCATCTATTATTGAAGAAATTAATAAAAAAATTAAAATATAAATAGTCTTAATCAAATAAATTTCATTCTCTAAAAAAACGTAATTAAAATAATAAATACAAAAAGAAAATAAAAACATCAATAACGAAGCTATTATAAATAAAAATAAATAGTCAGATGTTAAATAACTTAATTTGATATTTTGATTTCTAATATTAGCTAAATCATACGAATAAGTTTCAGTTATAGAATTTAATAAGATCTGTATTGTGCCTATTATGGCAAGTAAAGATAACCAAGAGCCATATATATTTGTATCCCAAGCTATTAAAAAAATTGGAACCATTATAAATTGGTTTGAAAATTTTACGAAGGTATCAATAATATTTGCATGAAAAATACTTTTATTATTCAAAAAAAAATTACTCATCTTTTTAAATAATAGGTTCATGAATTTAATTTATAGTGTTTGTTTATTAAATAGATATTAAAACTAGTATCCATTTAAATTAGAATCAAAGTTATTATTAATTTTTTTTTTATTTTTTTTAAGTGATTGGTAAATTTCAAACTCCCTTTTACCAAAAAAAGTTTTTAAATTTTTCTTAGATAATAAAGATAAAAATTTATTGTATTTAGTATTCTTAATTTTATCGATTTTATTTACTTTTCTAATATTAAATCTTTTTAAAAAAGTTTTAATATCATTCTCAAGGTTTTCATGCTCAAAAATATATGATGGTTTAAAAATATTGGGATTAATTTTATAAAAAAAATATGAATATCCTGTAATTATATGATGAGTTAAAAAAAAAAATTTTTTAATTATTTTATCTTCTCCTCGTTTTTTATTAAAAATATTTTCACATAAATGATTAAAAGTATTATAATTTGAAAAGATATGATCATATAATTTATCATTTAATTTACCTTGGTTGTTCAATTTTTGTGCATCATAAAATGATGAAGTTAATCGTGAAAAAGGTTCTCTAATTGATATTAAATATTTATTGTCAGGGTTAAGTTGAAATACTTTAGCGTCATGTGAATTCATACTAATTTTATTAGTTAGATTATGTTTCCTAAAAATATTTGATAGATATGTGCCTGATGTTTTTGGTACATGAATAAATATAAATTTACTTGAGGTATAATTTTTTTTAAAAATTAAATTTTTCCAATAACGTAATTTTGAACTTCTATATAAAAATTTGATTCTTTCACTCATTTATTGAAAATTACTAATTTTATTCTTACAAAAATATCATAAGAAAAATAATAAATTTTTCTTAAAAATATATTATTTTTAAATTTGAAATCTTTTTCGATAATATTTGATGAATATTGATTAGTTAAAAATTTGTTACCTCTATTTCTAGAATACATTGTTCTTAATTTTAAATTTTTTGAATTTTTAAGAAGTGCAGCTGGAAGTTTTTCAGTAATTATAGAGTTAACCTTGTTTTTAGATAAATGTATTCTCAAAATAATTTCAGCTGGAATGAAAATATTTAAAATGAATAATTCTTCAATTGTTTTTATTAGATTAGCATAAATTTTGAAAACACTAAATGATCCCAGACAATGGTAATCTAATATTCCATAACCATGAATTGTCCCAGGAAGTAATAACACATTTTTTTTTTTTTAATATCGGTATTTTTTTTTCTATGTAAGTATCAGTTCTCACTCTTTGCCAGTAAAAATTATTTAAGTTTTTTTTAAGAAATTTACATGCATAATTAAAACTAAAATTTAATATCGAATATTGTAAATATAGACCAACCAGATGGTTTTTTAAATTTTTTGGATAATTTTTATTTTTAAGTATTTTATTAACTTTTTTCTTATATTTATTTTGATTTACTTTTACAAAATGTGTGTTTTTAATTTTTTTTTTAATTAATAAAATTTCTTTGTCATTTAAATAATCATTATCCCAAAATATAAAAAAATTAATATTTCTAATATCTTTATTTTGACAATTTAGAATAGAGTCTAAATTTGCTATTAAGTTTCTTTTATGACCGGTAATCAAATTTATTAATTGCATTAGATTAATTATGTATTACTTAAAATAATATCAGTAAATATTCTGTACATTTAATTATTAATAATAGACTCCAATACTAAAGATAAGCCATTAGAATTTCTTGGTATATTTACTGCAATTGCACTTGGATATGGGTTTGTAGTTGCAAAATCGTTAACAAGAATTCTTTTCGAATGCATCAAATCTGTAATAATTGTTTTATATCGAATTTTATGTTTTTTTAGAAATGTATTTATATATTTCTTTTCAGTCTTAGGCCTAGATGTTGTGATTATAAGTTCAATATTTATTATTTTTTGAAGATTTTTTAAACAATTTAAATTTTCACTTATTTCCTCTGTTCTATATGGTTTTTTTGAAAATTTTGATCCATTTTCCACAAGGCATCCATCGAAATCACAAAATATTGTATAAAAATTTTTCTGAAAATTTCTGAATTCTTTTAATGTTCCCCAATCTATGTAGTTGTTGCCTTCTATGTAAGAAAAATGGTGATTATCTAAAATCATTGAATAAATTACATCAGAAATAAAAACATTTTTGGATAATTTAAGACACTTTTTTGAATAATAAATAAAATCTTTCGAAGACCTAAATTCGTAGCCCCCACAACAAAAAAAGTCACTAATTACTTTTTTTTCTATAATATTGGTAACTTTTCCCATCTTATTAAAATCTATATAAGATTTACTTTTAGCATCTATTAATTCAACTTTTTTTGAATTAATTGTCGAAATTTGATTAATATTATCTTTTGAAATTTTGTGATCAAAAATATTGTCTGAGTCTTTTATTAATATCCCGCCAACTAAATTAGATTTAAGTATACCTTTTAAAACAGTTTCAGCCTGACATGAAGTTTCTTTGTCTAGCAATACTAATTCAACTTTATTTGAAATATTTTTTTTTAAATTTTGACCCAAAATCTTAATTGAGGAAAATTGTTTTACATGCTCTTTGAGTGCAATAACTATAATTCTTGAAAAAACATTTAAGTCGAGTAAAGCAACACTTTTTTCAATCATTAAGCTACCATCTGGCATAGTCAAAAGCCATTTAGGTCTCATGCCTGGATATCTTGAAGACTTACCAGCTACAGGTATTATTAAATTTTTTTTCATTTTAATATTTTAATTTAATTTAATTTAATATCTTTATTTATTAATTCTTCTACAGAAAATTTTAACCAATTAACAGTTTTTTGATCTTTGTTGTTAACATATGGAAAAATTCTTAATAAAGTTAATATTATTTCAAATTTTAGGAGATTAAGTATTTTTTTTGGGAATATTTTAAAGAAATTTTTATCAACTATTTTATTATAAATAATCTTTGATCTTAGATAATCATGATCATTTAAATTTCTTGATGACCAACCCAACTTAAATTCCTGATACACTTTTGATAGGTCTTGAATGATACTATCATTGTGAGTTTTTAAAAAATCAATTAAATAAATTTGATTTTTATTTATTATCATATTTGATAAAGTTAAATCTCCATGACATAAGCCAGTAGGATAAAATTTAATTTTAATCAATTTATTTAAAAGTTTTTTTTTATTTTTTTTAAATATATTTTTTAAAGTTTTATTTTTGGTTTTTTTTTCAATTTCATTGAATTTTTTTATAAAAATTGACTTATCAAATTTAACCCATCTTATATGAATTTTCATTACAGAAAAATAATCTTTTAAAAAGTTTTTTATTAAAGTAATTTCACTATAACCTAAATTTTTAAGTATAGACTCACCTGAGGTTCCATTAATAAATTTCATAACATAACATTTCTTTCTTTTTAAATCTTTGAATGAGTCAATATCAATATTTATAGATCTTAAGTTTTTAATCTTAATATATTTGTTAAATAAATTATTTTTTTTGATAGATTCGAAATCTCTAATGGTAGGTCTTTTTATCTTTTTTTTTAAAAAAATTTGATTATCTAAATTGATTAATTCAAAGTTTGCTTTTGAAAATGAACTATCAAAGAAAATTTTTCGTTTTTGTATCATCTCAAACTTTCTTGATATATTATTTTGGCTATTTTCCTATAAGCGTCAACAGTATAATGGTTGTTTAATTCAAAAGGAAAAAGTTTAAGTGGGTTTTTTTCTTTTATAAATAATTCTTCATGAATATCTATAAAAGATATGTCTAATTTTCTTAAAATTTCTTTTACTATATTATAAAAATCATTTTTATAATCATCATTGCTGTATCTTGTGTATTCTGGAAGATATACAAAGTATAATTTTGATTGATTTTCAATAGTTAGCTTTTTGGTTAATTCTAAAATTTTTTTAAATTGAGAAATTGTTTGATCATCTATATTTTTAAACTCTTTCTGAGGCGGATTAAATATAAAATATCTTAAATTATAAATCTTAATAAATTTTATTAATTTTCTTACAAAAGCTTGTTTATGAGCTTCTTTAATTTTATCTTTAGACATTTTGTTAATTATATTTTGTTTTTCCTTAAGATCTTGACTAAAATTTAAATCATTTAAATAAAATCTTAGAATTTTATTTTTTAACTCTTCACTTAAACCTCTAAGATCATTTTTCTCGTAATATATCCAAATTACATTTGTTATGT
>MDTB01182039.1_pt1 | contig 10971 bp, 11 predicted proteins | sample 811161 | NCBI WGS metagenome assembly MDTB01 (sample SAMN05326650, study PRJNA326480) | marine metagenome | isolation source: seawater | place: Mediterranean Sea | collected 2009 | reverse complement strand
CCATTTGCAACACAATTTAATGCTACTCCTCCAGCCATACATAAATTTTTAATTCCATATTCCTTACGAATTGATCTTGCTAATTGGATCATAATATCTTCAGTTACTTTTTGAATTGATGCTGCAATATCCATATGGAATTGAGTGATTCTTTCATTTTGTGGATTACGAGGTTTTTGGCCAAATAAGGTATCAAATTTTTTATTTGTCATGGTAAGCCCAGTAGCATAATTAAAATATGTTTGATCTAATCTAAAAGTTCCATCATCTTTAATATCTAATAATTTTTTTATCTTACTTTCATAAACTGGACTTCCATAAGGTGCTAATCCCATAAGTTTGTATTCACCACTATTGACTTTAAAACCTGTGTAATATGTAAATGCTGAATATAATAATCCAAGCGAATGTGGAAAATGAATTTCTTTTTTCACCTCTAAAAAATTTTGTTTTCCAACTGCTACTGTTGTTGTAGCCCATTCACCCACTCCATCAGCTGTTAAAATAACTGCCTCGTCAAATGGAGATGGAAAAAAAGCACTAGCAGCATGACTTAAGTGATGATCTGAAAAAAAAATATTTTTATCAGTTTTGTAATTTCGATCGTGGGTTTTAAGTTTGTTTAATAAAAAATTTTTCTGAAACAGTTTTTCTTTAATCCAAAGAGGCATTGCCTTAGCAAAAGAGGTAAAACCTTTAGGTGCAAAAGCAACATAAGTTTCCAAAAGTCTTTCAAATTTTAGAAATGGTTTTTCAAAAAAAACTATTTGATCAACCTCACTTAATTTTAAATTTGAGTATTCTAATACAAATTTTACTGCATTATGTGGATAAGATTGATCATGTTTTTTACGAGTAAACCTCTCTTCTTGTGCAGCAGCTATAATTTCGCCATCTATTAATATACAGGCTGCACTATCGTGATAAAATGCAGAAATACCCAATATAGAAGTCACTTTAAAATATAGTATAAATAAATGGAGCTACTGCTGAACCCTGGGTCAAAACAATCAATCCTCCAAATAAAACAAGGACAAATATTATTGGTAAAAGCCAATATTTCTTTCTTACTTTTAAAAATTCCCAAAATTCTTTTATAAAACTCATTTTAAAATTGATTCTTCATTTTACTTTTTGGGCCAGTTTTTTCAACCCAATAAGATTTATTATCATTATATCTTAGTTTTAATAAATCCTTTTGTAATAACCTCATAATTAAACCTATAGGAGTTACTACTATGAAAAATATTATTCCCATAACTAAAGGGGAAATTATTTTTCCTAATAATAATCCAAATCTAAACCATAACTTATTTAAGGGTGTTAAAATTTCAGAGTTATTGAGATCTAAAATTAAAAAAATTGATGCAATAATTAAAGACCATACTCTTATATCCTCATTTTTAATTAAAGGATAAATAGAAATAATTAAAAATACTACAAAAAAAACTATACCAAAACTTCTATTTGAGCTCTGTTTGATGTCATTCTGCATAAAGATTTCCTTTAATCTGTAAAAAAATATAATTCGCGATTGCTCTATTTGCCTTTGGAGAATAATGAGATCTATCTACAAATGATGGTGTTGTTTGATTATCAAGAGCTTTTGAAATATCTATGACACCTTCAACTTTTTTCATTATATTATAATTTCCTATAGCTTTTTCGTATTGATTTTTGACATCTTTTAACATTCCTGTCTCTGAAGTTGGAGATTTTTCATATTTTTCAAAGTATTTACCATGAATTGAGGAAAAAGGCGCAAGCATTGTATAACAATTTATATTAAACTCGTTACAAATTGAACTTCTAATTCGTACCGAATTCTCAAAAGTTTTTGCCATATCTTCGTCTGATAAACAAATTGGTTTTGACTCAACAAATACCTGACTTGAATTTAAGGGGCAGTTTGTTGTATTTAAATTTTTTGAGTCTAATCCTTTTTTTTGTTTTATCCTTAAGATTAGTTGTGTAAACGGCAAAGATTGTAAAAAAATAAGAGAAGTTGGCTTATACATATCCCAGTAATCGTAGGTTGCAGCGTTTTGATAAAGTCTTAAGGATCCAGTATTAATTCCATCACTCAAACCTCTTTCGGTGCTACCATTAATAAAAAAAACATAATCTTCTTCATTGAAGCGATTTTGATTTAAATGTTTTTGAAACAAAATTGTTTCCCAAGGAGAAGCGAAGCCCGCTCTTCCATGATTGTAAACGCAGTAATTTCTTTCAGAAAATTCCTCTTCAAGTAAATCTTTAAAGTATTGAGCAAAAGTTTGATAATCAGCTACATTATATCCAAATGTTGCACTTCCACCATAAAAATAGAAATTTTTTTGACAATTTTTATTATTAGATATTTTCCTACCATTTCTATCAATATTTACAAATTTTTTATCTATTTGTTCACCCTCGCTCCATTCAACAAATTGATCATATTCATATTTTCTATCTATCCAGGTTTCTAAGTATAGTTGTCTACCTTGATCTTCATCTAATTCTAACAAATTTAAAACAGTACTTGTGTAAGGGTTGAATTTTGAAAATTTTTGATTTGTTCTAAATTCCCAAAAAAAAGCAATTAACAAATTAATTATTACAAAAAAAATTAGGAAACTTAAAAAAACATTTAAAAACAATTTTAAAAACTTCATTGATTATTTTTATTATCACTTAATTTAAAACTTTTAAAGTATAAAAAATTAATTCATATCGAGAGAGCTGTTTAACTCATTTAATAAAAAATTAGCTATAATTTTATGAGCATTATCATTAGCATGTGGATCTAATTTAGTAACCCATAAATCTTTTTCATTATAATTTTTGAGAACAATAATAGAGTCTAAAAAATAAATATCGTTTTTATTTGCAAAATCTTTTATAATATTGGTTTCCTTATTAAATCTATAATCTTTGAGATTTCTCAACTCAGGAATGTTATGAATTATAAATCTTATTTCATTTTTTAAACAAAAATCATTTAATCTTTTAATTTGAATAAATGTCTCCTTTTTCATTTCACTATCTGAATAATTTTCAGAATAAAAATTAGTCCAATCTTTTTTCAAATTTAATTTAATAAAAATAGTACTAAATTTGTTGCTCAAAAAAGTATATAAAAAAGAATATTTTTGAAAAAAATTCGGTTTCCTTATTTTTACATCTTCAAAATCATTTATAAAAAAATTTAAAACAATTGCCTTATATTGATATTTAGAGCTAAAATTTTCAAAAAAATTCGCAATTTGCATTTTTGTGTTAGTATTGCCAATTCCTCCATTCAATACCTCATATTTGTCAATTTTATCGTTTAAAATTTCAGTAAAGGTTTTTTTTGCTCCCCATCCAAAAGTCATGGAGTCACCTAACATAAGTATTTTTTTTTTATTTTCTCTCGGTTTATTTTGACCTCTGAATCCATCATTATCTAAAAATATTTCTGCACCCATTAGAGTAGTTGAAATATTTTTTTTATGTTCAATTCCTACTTGTTTATTATTCGAAATAATCTTTAATTCTCGGGCATATTTGAGCATTTCAATTTCATAATTCATTCCATTGTCAATAAATATTCGTGAAAAAATTTCTAAGAAAAGTAATGAAATTATTATTGAAAAAAAAATTGTTAGATATTTCAATTCTAAACCTATTTTTTAGATAATTAACTTTTACTTATAGATTTTTAATAAGTCTAAGACAAGGGTTTTTGTAATTTCATATCTTTTTTATCTATACCAGCAACCCTCACAGGTTTTTTCATAGCATCTCTTCTAAAAGGTTCACCAAGCTCTTGGTTTAAAATAACCTCTATAAAAGTTGTAATTCCTTTTTTTTGGTCTTCACACGATTTTTTAATCGCCTCAGTAGTTTGTTCCATATTCCTTACAGTTACACCTTTTAATCCACATGCGTCAGCAACTTTTGCATAACTTAATTCTGGATCTAATTCTGTTCCAATAAAATTATTATCAAACCAAAGAGTAGTGTTTCTTTTTTCAGCTCCCCACTGATAATTTCGAAAAATAACCATAGTAATAGCAGGCCACTCTTTTCTTGCACAGGAACTCATTTCATTCATGCTTATACCAAATGCTCCATCACCAGCAAAACCAATTACTGGTGTATCTGGACAACCAATCTTGGCACCTAATATAGATGGAAAACCGTAACCACATGGGCCAAACAATCCTGGAGCTAAATATTTTCTTGGTTTTTCAAAAGTTGGGTACGCATTTCCTATAGCGCAATTATTTCCAATATCACTTGAGATAATTACATCCTCTGGCATTCCCGATTGAATTGCTCTCCAAGCTTGTCTAGGGGACATTCTATCTGAGTCTCTTTCTCTAGCTTCTTTATTCCAAACTGTTCCTTCATCATCTTCTTCATGGTCTAAACTTGATAATTTTTGCAACCATGCAGATTTTTTTTGGTGTATCAAATCTTTTCTTTTTTGTCTGTCATTATCTCCCGCATTTGAAGATAGTTTTTCTAAAATTTGTGTAGCTACTAACTTTGCATCTCCACTGATTCCAACCGTAACTTTTTTTGTTAATCCAATTCTATCTGGGTTCATATCTACTTGGATTATACTTGCATTCTTTGGCCAATAATCAATTCCATATCCTGGAAGTGTTGAAAAGGGATTTAATCTTGTTCCTAATGCTAAAACAACATCAGCTTTTGAAATTAATTCCATCGCAGCTTTAGATCCATTATATCCTAATGGTCCAACTGCTAATGGATGGCTACCCGGAAAACTATCATTATGTTGATAACCTGAGCAAACAGGAGAATCTAATTTTTCAGCAAGTTTTTTTGTCTCCTCAATTGCACCTCCAATTACAACTCCAGCTCCAGATAAAATTACTGGAAACTTTGCATTTGATAAAAGTTTTGCTGCTTTATTAATTGCTTCAGCTCCTCCACCTTGTCTCTCGAGTCTTACTATTGGCGGTAACTCAATGTCAATTACTTGTGTCCAATAATCTCTAGGAACATTTATTTGAGCAGGTGCTGATCCTCTAATTGCTTTTTCTATAACTCTGTTTAAAACCTCTGCCATTCTTGATGGGTCTCTTACTTCTTCTTGGTAACAAACCATATCTTTAAATAAATTCATTTGCTCAACCTCTTGAAAACCACCTTGGCCCATAGTTTTATTCGCTGCTTGAGGTGTTACTAATAATAAAGGTGTATGGTTCCAATAAGCAGTTTTGATTGGAGTTACTAATCCAGTTATACCTGGTCCATTTTGTGCAATGACCATAGACATTTTGCCAGTAGATCTTGTATATCCATCTGCAATTAATCCTCCATTTGTTTCATGAGCAACATCCCAAAAAGTTATTCCTGCATCAGGAAAAATATCTGAGATTGGCATAAAAGCTGAACCAATAATACCAAATGCATGTTCAATACCATGCATTTGTAAAACTTTTACAAAAGCTTCTTCTGTTGTCATTTTAGTCATTAGCAAAACTCCTATAAGTCTGTAAATGTATAATTTTTATACAAAACTATTTCTTAATTGTTGCGATTAATATATAAGTTTTCTTGAAATTCAAACAAACAAATCGACACCGTATTTATGGCTACAGACATCATAATTCACGATAAAAAAGATAATGTCGGGGTAGTTGTAATTGAAAAAATCACCCCAAAACAAGAATGCGAATGCTGGATTATGGAGAATGATAGTTCAACAAATATTCAATCAATGGACGAAATCCCTTTAGGACATAAAATTGCGTTAGTAAATTTACAAGAAGGGGATACAATACTTAAATATGGCCATGACATTGGTAAAGTTGTAAAGTCAATTAAAAAAGGTGAACATGTTCATGTTCATAATGTAAAAACTAAGAAATGGTAAAAATATGAAAATTCCAAAAAGTTTTTTAGGTTACAAAAGAGAGAACGGAAGATCAGGGACAAGAAATCATGTAATTGTTTTGCCTGTTGATGATATATCAAATGCTTGTGCTGAATCTGTTGCTAATAATATTAAAGGAACTATCGCTCTTCCACATTCTTATGGAAGACTTCAGTTTGGAGCTGATTTAGAACTTCATTTTAGAACAATGATAGGAACTGGTAGCAATCCTAATGTTGCTGCAGTGATTGTTATAGGTATTGAACCTAAATGGACGAAAAGAATTGTTGATGGTATTGCAAAGACGGGAAAGCCTGTAGAGGGTTTTCATATTGAAAGAACAGGTGATATTGGGACTGTGATGAAAGCCTCAAAGAAAGCGCAAGAGTTTGTTATGTGGGCTTCAGAAAAACAAAGAGAAGAATGCCCGATTAGTGATTTATGGATTTCAGTAAAGTGTGGTGAGTCTGATACTACATCAGGTTTAGCTTCAAATCCAACAGTGGGTAATTTAATGGATAAACTTGAGCCTTTGGGTGTACATTTATGTTTTGGTGAAACTTCAGAACTTACTGGAGCAGAAAAAGTTTGCGCGACAAGAGGAGCTACTAAAGAAGCTTCTGATAAATTTATGAAAACTTGGAGTGATTACAACGACTTTATTTTAAAAGAAGCAACAGATGATCTCTCTGAAAGTCAACCAACAGCTGGAAATATTGCGGGTGGATTAACTACAATTGAGGAAAAAGCTTTCGGGAATTTTCAAAAAATTGGTAATTGTAAATTTGTAGATGTTTTAGAACCAGCTGAGGAACCAAAAAAAGGTAAAGGTTTATATTTTATGGACACTTCTTCAGCAGCAGCAGAATGCGTAACTTTACAAGCCGCAGCAGGTTTTAATATTCATTTATTTCCAACTGGACAAGGTAACATTGTAGGTAATCCGATTGAACCAGTTGTAAAATTGACTGCAAACCCATTAACGGTTAAAGGAATGGGTGAGCATATAGATTGTGATGTTTCAAAAATTCTTTCAAGAGAAATGAATTTATCAGAAGCAGGCGACAAACTTATTGAGACAACTCTTAGAGTTGCTAATGGAAGATTAACCTGTGCTGAAGCTTTAGGTCATAAAGAATTTGTTATGACCAAACTTTATAGAAGCGCATAACTAAAAATAAAAAATGTCATATAAAAAATACCTGGTTATTATACCAGGTATAATTCTTGCTTTTGTCTTATATTCTCTCTCGCAAGGCTTCAATAATATTATTGGTATCGAGCTTTTGGGGTATAGTAAAAGTCCTATTTCTACTGCGATGATAGCTATATTGTTGGGAATTTTCTTTGGAAATTTTTTTAATATCCGAGATAGTTTTCAAAAAGGTCTCGATTTTAGCAGAGAATATATATTAAAATTAGGAATTATTTGTTTGGGGATACAGTTAAAACCCTTTGAATTTTTAGACTTTGGAAAAATTGCGATCCCACTAATTTTAATCTGTATAATAAGTGTATTAATAGTGATTAAACTTTTAGTTAAAAAACTAAAAATACCAAAGAGAATGTCTTACTTAATATCGATAGGGAGCACTGTTTGTGGAACAACTGCCATCATGGCAACAGCTCCAGTTATTAAAGCTAACAAAAATGAGATTTCGTACGCAATAGCAAATATCACCTTATTTGGAATTTTGTCTATGTTGTTATACCCCTATTTTGCGAATTTATATTTTGAAGGAAATTCCTTATTCGCTGGTCTATTTTTAGGTACTGCTATTCACGAAACTTCACAGGTAGCTGCAGCTGGACTTATATATGACCAACAGTTTAATAGCCCAGAAACATTAAATATCGCTACCGTAACAAAACTAATTAGGAATACTTTTTTAATAGTAATGATACCTCTTTTTGCTTTTCTCTATAATAGAGACTCAACTAAAAAAAAAGAATATTCTATCTTAGAAATATTCCCATATTTCGTTTTGGGATTTATCGGAATGATTATTCTTAGAAATATTGGGGATCAATTCTTTCTAAATGATATAAATAATAATTGGAATGAAATTGTTAACCTCATTAAATTATCTTCAAAAGTTTTTTTAACAATGGCAATGGCAGCTATAGGTTTATCAACAAACTTAACAGACATAGTTAAGATGGGGCATAAACCTTTTATTGTTGGTTTTGTTGCAATGCTAACTGTTGGTATAGTCAGTATCCTAACAATAGAAATATATTTGAAATTTTTTATTTAGATTGTTTAATATTTTTTTTAAAGTATCTTTCTCTAAAATTTGAGACAAATCTCCTAATAAATGCCGCCGAAATACCAAGAAACACGGCAAATAAAATTGAAAATAATCCATAAAAGAAAGGCATATCTTCTGAGAATTCTTTAATGAATTTGGAAAAAAAGTTAATATCTTGATTCAATATGTTTTTTGTCTCTTTTTGAATTTCTGCAGCAAAAAAAGTATCATAAGCAATTACTATTCCAACAATCAATAATAATATTGCTAGTAAAGCTTTAAGACCTGAACTATCAATCTGTTCCCCAATTTTTTGACCAACTTGCACTCCCACTATTGATCCAATAATTAACATCAGAACTAACATTAAATCAATCGAACCAAAGTTGATTGAATGTAAAAAAGTAACTATGACACTAACAAATATTGTTACGAATAAAGATGTCCCAGGTACTAATTTCGTGGGCATTTTTATTATATAAATCATAGCGGGTACTAAAATAAAAGCTCCACCTATTCCCATTATAGCTGCTATAAATCCAACAGCTAATCCTATTAATATTGGAGTAAAAATACTTTCATATAATTTAGACTTCGGAAATCTCATCCTAAATGGTAAACCATGTATCCAATAATGAACATGCAACTTTTTTTTCTCTACTATATTTCTTTTTGCTTTATCAATTTCGCCAAGACTTTCTACTAACATTAAAGTACCTATTATTGCTAGTATATACATGTAAGCTAATGATATAACTGTATCTATTTTTCCGATCCCTTTAAAATATGTAAAAGTATAAATACCCAAAGCTGTTCCTATTGAACCGCCGATTACAATCATGAAACCCATTTTATAATCTAAAGTATTTTTTAAATAATGTGTTGTAGATCCTGAAACAGAAGTAGCTAAAATATTATTCGCTTCATTTGCTACAGCATATGCTGGTGGAACACCTAAAAAAATTAAAAATGGCGTCATTAAAAAACCACCTCCAACTCCAAACAAACCTGAGAGAACTCCTACTATCGCACTTAATAAAAGAATTTCAATTGGATTGACAAAAACTTGGGCTATAGGTAATAAAACATCCATCTAAAAACTTAGGCTTTAAGTCTAACTTATTTAAAAGTTATAAAAGTTCCAACTAAGATTACACCCCAACAAGCAGCAATGGCTGAAAAAATCCCTGTTTTAATAAAAGTTGTTTTTTTTTCTACAATTTTTTGAGGTATTTTTATATTTGGAAGATGCATCTACTTCTTCAATACACCTAGTGGAGAAATTGTCAAATTATAATTTAATTATATGAAATATTTTTTCAATATATAGTTGCCCCAAACACCTTGACTTCTCCATCCTCTAGACCAAGAACTAATCTTCCTAAAAACTCTCCAGGAATTTTCTTATTAGTTTGTTTTATAAGCACTGTAATATGGTCTCCCCTCCTCAGGGTGCCAAAAGGATTATACGTTTCATCTAAATTTGTTATCAGATCATTATTTGCCCATTGTTTTCCAAGCTCGACCTCGTTCGCTCCAAAAAGCATTTGAGTTGAAAAATCCCTAGTGAAACCTCCATAGTCTTTAAGATTTAAGGATCTAACTAAGTTTTCCCAAAAAGGTTTGCCAATTTCAAATATTTCCTGATCTGATCTTGATAAAAAATCCATAGATAGTTAATTTATATATGAATTCTTTAATAATTAAGATGCTTTTTTCTTTTCTTTCTCATCCACTATATGGTAGACGGGCACCTTTTCCATTGTAAATTTACCAGTCTTGGGATCTCTCCTTGATACAGTCAGGCAGTGCCAGTTTTCATCGTCTAATTTCATATGATCACCTCTATAATAGTATCCAGGCCAACGAGTTTCCTCTCTAAATAAAGTATGCTCAGTTACACATTGAGAAGTTAGAGTTCTATGTTTTAACTCCCATGCTCTCATTAATTGATGATAATCCTCAGCTCCTACATTTTCTAGATCTTCTTGAAGCCAAACCAATAATTCTAATGCTCTTTTCAACATATTACCATTTGTCATATAATTCGACGTTATTCCTCCAACATACTCATCCATAATTTTTTGAAGTCTTTGAAGTCCTTGAATTGGAGAAATGTAACTTGGAGAAACAGTCCCACCAGTAATTTCGTTTTGAGCAACAGTGTAGGTGTCTAAAGGTTTATATACCGCAGTTTTAAAATTCTCACATTGTTTGTCTGATACCTTAATACCATCAGCTTTTTTATCTTCTATGTACTTGACTGCAGCTTTAGCGGCTAATCTTCCCTCAGTAAATGAACCAGATGAAAATTTATGTGCACTGCCTCCAACTGTATCTCCTGCTCCGAACAACCCGTCGATAGTTAACATTCTATTATATCCCCAAAAATATTCAGGGGGAGATAAATCTTCAGGCCCACTGACCCAAGCTCCAGAACATGTTGCATGGGATCCCATCACATAAGGTTCTGATGTAGTCAGTTCTGGATTTGTATATTTAGGATCAATGTTTTGTGATGCCCAAACAACAGCTTGACCAACTGTCATTCCTAGAAAATTTTCCCAACCGACTGTTTCTAAATGAGGATCTTGAAAAGCCTCTTTAGTTACCATATGGATTGGTCCACCACCTGCGGCCACTTCCTGAATGAAGGCATGATTTCTTAAACAAGTAGGTGTCGGATGATGATCAATATATTCTCCGACTAATTCTTTAGTTTGATCATACCATTTCTTCTCATAATTTTCTCCGTTAGCATTCTGAGTATAAGTTTTTAAATGTAAAAAATATGCACCAACTGGACCATATCCATCTTTAAATCTACATAAAACAATTCTATTT
>MDTB01127611.1_pt1 | contig 10971 bp, 9 predicted proteins | sample 811161 | NCBI WGS metagenome assembly MDTB01 (sample SAMN05326650, study PRJNA326480) | marine metagenome | isolation source: seawater | place: Mediterranean Sea | collected 2009 | reverse complement strand
TTATTTTGATCAATAAAGTTTTCGTCTTTTGAATTCATTAAAAACTATTAGAAAAAAAATTGATTTTGGGAAAAAAATTGATTTTTGGGAAAAAAATTGATTTTTGGGAAAAAAATTGATTTAACCATTTTATAATAATATAATACAATAATATGGATAAACAAGAGTCTAATGAATCAAGTAACACTCATGATATAAAAGATACTGTTAGCTCAGTAAATGATTTGCTTAAAAGTTTTACAATGGACGAATTGATAACTTTGATAGAAAGTAGAGACAAGTCAAATATTGATGTGGCTTCTCATGACTTTATTAATCTAATTTATAGCAATGGATCTTTTTTAGATAATTATTTTCCTTTTACTTATAAAAATAAAAATAAATTGAACTTTTTTAGTTCCTTAATTGATCTTTTTCCTATTAATGTAGAAGATATCCCAAAAATAGTAACTAAGTGTCTGCAATATTTTTTAATCGATATTATAAAAATTGACAAGGCGCAACATCTGTTAAAAAAAATTAATTTTGAAAAAATCTTGGAATTAAGAAATGATAATTTACAACTATTAACTTTTTATCATATCTCTGGTTGTACATCTACTCTTCCTGTTTTTTTGTATGTAGATAAGGTTTTTAAAAATTATGTTGTTAGACAAAATCATGATCCAAATTTTAGAAGTATTATTTCTGCTGCTTGTAGAAATTCAGATTTTAGAGTTTTAAAACATATTATAAATAATTTTAATGAGTATCATGATCCAACACTTGCTAATACAAAATATGTCGAGTGTATGTTGTCTCAAGTTTTTTCTTATCATATTCCACAAAAGTATACATTGAGAAGAATAAAACTGCTTAGTCAAAAGATTAATCTGGTACCATACTTTTATTGTATGGTAGATTATTCTAATGATATTAAACTTATTATGATCTTAAGTAAATATTATTGTAAAGATTATTCTCCAACTCCAAGAAATATTAACGTTCTTACTTCTATTATTTCAAATTTAGAAGATGATAATGTTTCTGATACGGAAATGGAAGAAACAATGTGTGATATTATTTCTCTAATAAAATCAAAAGAAGACAAGTTGAAGGTTATGTTGAATATTTTTTATTCTCAAAAGAAATTATACGGAATTGATATCAAGAAATTTTATGTTTACAATGTTGTTAATCAAACATATATTGATCATTATAAGATGTCAATGTTAGAAAGCATATTTTCATATGGTAGCTATTCAGATATTCAAAGCGTGTTTAATGCAAGTGACTTGAAAAATGTTATGGTTACATTAGATTTTAAAGACAGTAATTTATTGAGTCATAATTATATTAGAAGGTTTCTGTCAAAAAACTACAAGAGTAAATTGTTCTTCTTAATGCCATTTATTAATTATTTCCCAGTTGATATCAAAAAACATAAAGATAAGAAAAGTTTTGAATTATGTATATCATTAAATAAGATGAAAACCATTATTAAAATTTTCTTGAGAAAGAAAAACTTGGTAAAAAAATTAGAAAACAGAATTAAAAAGGCTAGACTTTTAAATGAAATAGAAAATTTCAAGCCAAATAAAGGTGTCAAAGTATTATCAAGAGGTTCACTAAATTATCAAATGTTGACTCAAAAGTTCACCAAGGTACCACCAAGACATATTTATCCTTATGATTTAAACAACCTAGAAGAAAATAGTAATGGTATTTATATTATTAAAGAAAAAGCGGATGGATGTCATACAGATTTTATACAAAAAGATGTCGAACCATATATCGAAGAGTATACAATGCATTCTGTAAATGCTGAGTTTATTGAAGATCTTGATCTATATTTGGTGTATGACATCGATTTAAATAATACTGACTACATTGAAAGATATGATTACCTAAGAAGTCTTCACCCATATACTAAGGATTCAACAATTGAAACTGTTTCTACATTTGATGATCTTAAAGAAAAAGTCAAATTAGAAAGAAAAAGACTAGAGTCATTTTTAGACCAACCATATAAAAATTTTAGAGTGTATCCGAAGGCATCTTGGATTGTTAAGGATTTTAAGTCAAAAATCAACTCAGAAATATTGGAGAATATAATAGAAATGAAAGATTACAATTTTATTTGTAATGAAGGTCCATATTTAAACGATGGATTTGTAATAACACCATTTGATGGTTCCCGAGAGTTAAAAGTCAAACCAAAGGATCAGCATACTGTAGATCTTTATTTTGATGGCAAAAATTGGACTGATAGAGACAAAAAAATCTGGGAAAATATTAGTTATGACTCCAAGTTTAATGGAGATTTTAAAGACAAAATTTGGAGATGTTACCCTATATTTGATAATGATATGGTTAGTTTCGAACCAAAGGATTATAGATTTGAGAAAGAAAAACCTAATCCATATTCAGTAGTTAATAATATAAATAAATTATGTAAAGTTGATTGGAAACTAATAACAACTACTGATTATGAAAAAAATAACTTTTATTATCATAATAGGAATCTTAATCACGATGATATTTTTACAGATTTAAAAAATAAACAAAAGGAGATTCTAACAGATGTTTTAGAAAGAGTAAATCCTGATTTGAATATGAAGTGGTTAGATTTAGGTTGTGGTTCTGGAAAGTTGTTAAAACATATCAAATCATATAATCCAAAAGAATACGTAGGTTTAGATTTTGATATTAACCAGTTGATACAAGGAGTAAAGAGAATTGATAAAAACCAGCAGTTTATGAATTTTGCTAGATTAGCTATTGCAGATTTGAACAAAGATTGGCATAATCATCCACTTGCATGGAGTAGTTTAGATATTGAAACAAGATTCGAATATATTGTTGCAAATTTTAGTTTGACACATTTTTATAGCGAATCATTTTGGGAAAAGTTAAGTAATGTTTCAAAAGAAGGAACTATTCTTATTTTTAATATTGTTAATGAGAATTCAAGTGAAAAATGGGAAAGCAATGAAAGTTATTTGTATTCAAAGGATGGAATTACATATTATAAGATTAAGGGTGTTCATGATTATGAGATGAGAGAAATATTTGTAACAGAGAGCTCAATTGTTATGAATTGTAAGAAATTTAATTGGGAAATATTAGAGAGACTAACACCAAGTTGTGATTCTAGTTTAACATCTAAATATACCTGGTATATACTCAAACACAATTAATTTAAAAAAAATCTTATAACAAAGATTTTTTTTCCAAATCTTTTTATATATGGATTTAAAATTTGGAAAATTAGATAATTCCTTTATAGCAATGGAAAAATCTTATTCAAATAATGGCGAAATTTCATGGTCCGATTTTAATAAAGACCAAAAGATGAATAACAAAAAAATTGTTAATGTATCTCAGAAAGATTTTGAACATGGTACCTTGAGAATTAGAGAACCATGTGTTTTAAAACTTACAGAAAATATTTATTTTAATCCTAATAGACCTGAAACTTGGATAAATAAGAATGGTATTGTGACTAGAGATTTCAAAGAAGCTGTAAGGATTGATCCTAATAGAAAATTAGATTGGTGGCCTGAATTTTCAAAAACTCTAAATAAAGAATACTTTGAAAAAGAGGTTAGAAATGCATATAGATTAGGATTTTTTGCTGCAATAACTTTGGAAAGTGAAGATATCATCATTAATTTAAATAATTTTACTATACAACAACATCCAGAACATGCCTTGCAACAAAGATTTTTTTCTGTTATTGAATTAGCTGATCAACCTTTTGTACCAAAACAAGGACCTGCTAATTTTGGAAAAACAATAAAGAGCTCAAGTCATGTTATGATTAAAAATGGTAAAATCGGTCTTAGTAGTCATCATGGAATTCATGGAAATGGTATTAATAATATATTAATTAAAAATGTAGACTTTGAAGATAATGAAGTTTGTAGCATTGCGCTAAATGGGTGCACAGATGCTTATTTGGTAAATATAATAATTAAAAAGAACAGACATGATATTCCAGTATTAGGTACATATTCAGCAGGAAGGTTTCTAAAATTATTTACTGATGGATTAAAAGATGCAATTGATAAATCAAACGAAACTTATGAAGAAAATATGAGAGACTTTAAAAAAGAGTTAGATCAAGCTTTTAATGCTATTATAATGAATCACGGTGAATTTCCAATATTATACAAAAATGAATCAGGATTAATTGATGGTAATTACTATGGAATTATTATAAATCCTATGGGTATTGCTGTTAATGCACCTTTAGCTAATAGAAACAATCCAAAATCAAGTGAATCATGTAATATTTATATCAAATCTGTTTCAATAAATAATATCAAAACTAATATTAATGAAATAATTGCATTAAGAAATTCAAAAAATGACATATTAACAACACCATCCGGAAGCATTTTTCAATTCTTCAAATCTCATAGACTAATTAATGATAAGTATTATTATAAAGGAAATACATTATCAAATTTACAAATAGAATTAGCTCAACTTTTAATTGACAACCCACATATTAAGAAATTTTTAGGTAATTTTAAAATTGACAAAGGACTTCTCACATGGAAACGTGATCCAACCACTTACTTTACTCTAGAAGATGGAAAATTAATTGGTAATGGTTTATTACAAGGAACTTATTATGACTTGTTAGGTAATGGTGATTCAATGTTTCATGTAAATAAAGGAACATTTGGACTCAAAATTGATGGTTTAAATACATCACTAATTGATAACTTGACAATCACAAATATTAGTTCTTTTGGTAAAGAAGGTTCTATATTACCTGGAAATTATATTAAATCTCATCCAAAGCAAAATCAATTAAAAGGTTATAGAGGTCATCTAACATTCGGAGTTGAAATAAATGCATCAAACGATGTTACATTTAATAATCTAAATGTTAATTCTATTAATAGTGAATTTGGATCATCCTATGGTATTAATGTATCCGGAGAATCAATTAAAGTTAAATTTATAGACACATTGATAGATACAGTTAAAGCATGTGAAATACCTTTTAATCATAATAAAAAATTTTGGCCAAATCCTCCAACAAATGCAAGAGGTATATTAGTAAATGAAAAATGTGATGTCTCATCTAAAAACTTCGAAATAAGAAATATCATTGATACACCTGAATGCATTCTTCCATCCAAATATGAAATATATAGTTTTATTAAAGATATAATTTAATTAATATATAGGTTTATTATATGGATAAAGATAAAGATTTTAGTATAAATCTTAGTTTAAATGATTCAGATAAAAAAGAAAAGCCAAAAAAAGATATTTTAAATAGTGACCTTGAATCATTTAATATTATACAAGAAATATCCGAAAATAAATCAAATTCGATTTTAGCTGTTTCTATGCTAAGTCATTTGGTTTTAAAATCGATGAAGAAAAAATAAATAGAATCAACAAAAATTATTTTGTTGTTTCTATCGGTTTATAAATATGAAAATTCACCTCCTTCATATGCAAGAGGGTTAACTTCATTAGAATTTTTAGGTGAATCTGGTGGTGTTGGTGCAGTTGCAGTTTCTGCCAAATCTTCTTCATAGTCAAATTCTTTCTTACCAGAATTATCTGTATTTGCCAGGTTTTCTAAGATTTGTTCCTTAATTTTAGTTTTTACTGATGAATAGTTTCTGATTTTAGATATTGATATTTGTATCAAATTGTTTTCAATTATATTTTTCATTGGTAAATCTCCTCTTAAATTACTTAATATCAAATTAGATAAAGCTAAGGCTGAATCTTCTTCTGGTGATGGAACTATTAATTCTGAAGATTCTACATTTATTGCTACATCAGAAATTATCTCATTCCATGGCTTTATTAAATTTCTATATTTATTTAATGTATTTTGATCCTCACTTAATTTAAGCACATATAAATAATTCATTTTTTTATGTGGATTAAAAACAATAGCACTCCATGGATTAGGAATATTATAATTGTAAAGATATCCTTCAGGTATAAGACGCGTTGGCTTACCTAAACTAGGATGTTCGAAATCTTTACTTTGAGGATTTTTTAATTTTTTAATAGTTTTAATTTCCTTATTTTCGTCTGGTGATTCGTCAGAAGACTCTGATATAACCTCAACATTATTCTTTTGAAATTTTTCTTTGTTATTATTTATAGAATATAATTGATAAATTACAATAATTAGTATTATCAAAATAAGTGATTCCTTAAACATTTAATTTATTATACAAACTTTTAGAAAAAATTTTAACTAATTATAAACGTAAACCAAATTTAAATTTAAAATTTTAAGGAGGGAAAAAAGGGTTTCTAAAAAAAACTTTTTTATGATATAATTTAATAATGGTAAATAAATTAGATAATAATATAACATTAAATATTCAAAAAGCATTTAATGGTAATGAAATAGGCCTTCTATCAAAACCATTCGATTTTAAAGAATTTGGCCTTTTAATGTTTTTTTTAAAAATAAAAAATATTTTAAATCATAATGATCTAAAAAAAATATTCATTGGAATTGTCTTTATAATGTATCTTAAAAATTTTTTCAAAAGAAAAAGACCCTTCATCTCTAACAAAAATATAGTAAACAGATTGAAGAAAAAAATGTTTAAAATTGATACTCATTCTTTTCCAAGTGGGCATAGTTTTGTTTCATTTTTATTAATATCAATATTGTACGCAAAATATAAAAATATTTTTCTTTACATAATTCCACTATTGGTCGGATTTAGTAGAGTTTATTTGGGTGTTCATTATCCTTCTGATGTATTATTTGGATTCATATTTTCATATCTATATGAACAAGTTTATGATGGTTAAACAAGTCTCCTAATTGGCTGATTGAAAACTAAATTAAACTCATCATTAGTATCTTTCAAGTTACTATCATATGGTATTTCTTTAGCTATTATTGATAAAGGTGTAACAATTAAAAATAACTTATCAAATGGGTTAACATCAGGATAATCTGACATTTTCTCAATTAATTTTTTATATTCATAAAAATGTTTTTCAATAATAGTTATGATCAAATCAGAAAAAGTTGTATTTGAGTTCGAAATATTTTTATATCTTTGGTGTAATTCTTTTGGTATTTTTGAATTTTTTAATTTATCCAATTTCCAGTAACCGTATTCTAATTTAAAAAACTTTTGATATTTGTCTAAATTGGAGTAAAATTTATTTTTTGATTTTAAGTAGTCATACAATGAACTATTAAACAAGTTATTGTACAAATAACTATTTACTTTTTCTTCGTAATTATCAGAAAATCCTGAAAAATTATCAGATTTCAAATAAAGTCTAAAATTAGAATACATAAATTTTGTACAAAAACTAAATAATAAATCCATGTCAATCTCATCTATCTCTCTACTTTTTTTTACATTTTTGAAATAAAATTGATTCAAATAATTAACTACCATATCATCTCCAAATTCTATATTTAAATATGGGTAAAAAGTTTCATCATAAATAATAAAAATTATTCCATTTTTATTCTTATTGTAATAAAATTTATCATACGAATCTGTTCCGTCAAACCAATAATAGTAAATAGTATAATTTCTGTCTTTAAAATTTAAATTAATAGTATAACTTTGTGAATCATTTCTTTTATTTTCTTTAACAAAATTATTTAAAATATCAATTTTGCTATTAAATGCATTTCGTTCTAAACTTAGAGATTTAAAACTAGCTTGATTCAATGCTACTAATTGATTTATTTCCTTGAACTCATTACCAACATATTCAAATTCGTATTTTCTATTTATTAACTTTTCAAATTGATTATTTGTGTGATAATACTTGAATTTGTCATCCTTTGAAACTAATTTTAATTTAGAATATGGTGGTAATAGAAATTCTTCTTCTTTAGGAAATAAAGAATAGTTTTCTATTAACAATCCTATGTTTTTATTTGATGGTATTTTAATTTTGATTAAGATTAATCCAAAATTAGATTTTAGTGTTGGAGAATAAAATGGATCTCTAGTTGTTGAAATAAAACCTTGGTCAACAAAAATATCTCCTTTTTTTAAATTAGTAAGAAAAGAATCATCCCAAATAAATCTATATAGAAAATAATCATTCTTAAGTGGAGGGGTGTTAGTTAGAATTTTTCCTAACTTATTGATTACATTTACAATTATATCGCTTCCTCCTGAATCTTCCCTCAAGTATTTGTTCATAAAATAACTACCCATAAAAGAATAATTTGTTATTAAAGTTATCAAATCATTTTCAATTATAAAATTATTATGACTTTGTATTTCTTCAGATGAAATATCATTTTTTGAAATTTTTTTACAAATTTTATAGTGGATTTTTTCATCATTAATATTAATACTTGAATTTTCTTTTAGAATACCCATGTTATACCCAAGTTTAATTAATTCATTTCTAGAATAATAAGGAAGCAAATGTGATGAAAACTTGTTAAAACTATTTCTTTTACATATTGAAATTGCTAAACCGAGTTCGGGACTAAAATTATATAGAACTTTTAAAGATGTCTCCATTAAAGTTTTAATATCATAATTACTAATAATATTTAAATTATATTTATGTTTATCAGGATTCTTTTTTGATTGATTAATTATCCATTGCTTTACCTCATCATTAATAAATCTATAGTGACAATAAATTAATCGATAATAAATATTTTCTTTTTTTATCGGATAAATTTTTTCAGAATAAATATCATACATTGGTATCAATTCTTCATATTTTGATAATTTAATAATATCATTTTTATTACTTAGCTTTATTCTTTTTTTAATGTCATCTTCATATATTCTTTTTATTAATTCATTGTTAATTTTCATATAATATAAATTCAATTAGAAATTAAATAATTTCTAATTGAATTTATATTAATGGAATTAGAAATTGTTATAGATAAATTAACTCAAAAACTACCAGATAATTTTAAAGATTTAAAATTTATTAAAATAGTTGAGGGGACAAAAAATACTTTAATTGAAGAATTTCAAAACATAGATACATTAAATTGTGAAGAATTAAAATGTGAGAACTTGAAGCTAAAAAAGTTACCTAATTTACCTAATGTAAAAAAATTACAATGTAAAAAAAATAAATTAAAGAAACTTCCAGATTTACCAGAATGTTTAGAATTAGAATGTTCAAACAATAATTTAACATTATTACCAAATTTAGACAAATGCAGAGAATTAGATTGTGAGAATAATAGAATAAAAAAACTACCTAATTTACCAGAGTGTATAGATTTAGACTGCAGTGATAATATGCTTGAAGAACTACCTGATTTACCAAAATGTTATGATATAAAATGTCACACTAATAAAATTAAAAAAATACAAAAAATAGATTTATGTGATGAATTAATCTGTTATGCCAACAAAATCACAGAGTTGCCTAAATTAGATGATTGTGAAGAACTTGATTGTGCCAATAATTTACTTAAATCATTACCAAACCTACCAAATTGTGAAGAACTTAAATGTGAAGATAATATGTTAGAATCTTTACCTGATTTACCAAAATGTGAAGAATTAATTTGTAGTAATAATTCTATAAAAGAACTACCAAAATTTTTACCATTATGCACAGACTTGATATGTGATAATAATAAAATTAAACAAATACCAGATTTTCCTTTATTGGAAAGTTTATCTTGTGATAATAATCCATTAAAAAATTATTTCCCACACTATGAAAAATTAGATAAAATAACTAACAGTAACTTACCAAAGAATTCTTTTAGAGAAAAATACTTGAAATATAAATCAAAATACTTATTATTAAGAAAACCCAATAATTGAAATTTTTCGTTCCCACCCATTCATAAATTTTAAAATATTATTAACTATTTCAATCGGTATATTTTTTTTATGTTTTGATATCCAAAGTAACATTAATTTTGATTCATTATCTGGTTGTATTACATAGATAGTAGTAATTACCCTAAAAGGAATATAAATAATATGCCCATAAAATGGCTCTATATAGTTTGGTTTGATATAATAAGAACTTGATATTAACTTTGGGATCTCATCTACTTGTACTGCTAAGCTATGAATTAAAGAATCGTACAAATTGTAAGGAATAACTTTTGGATTACCAACACATTTTCCTCTAAATAAATTTGTAAAATATGGAGCTCCTCCAGAAATTTTTATTTCTATCATTTTATTTTTAATATCAAAATAATCATAATATTTTTCAAACATCTATGATTAAGTTTGGAAAAAAAGTAGTTAAATAAAAAGTTTATTTTCTAATCATAGATAATGCCAAATTGTGAAAATAATTCACCGATGGGCTTAGGTTATGATCCAAATGATGAATTAGAGAATACCACAAAACAAGGCAAAGATGGCAATATGTGGGTAGTAGGTAAATTAAAAGATGGATCACATACTTGGGAAGAGTATCAAACATATCCATACGTTTCGATTATACTTTGGATTAAAGATTTGAAAAAACACTATAAAAATTTTTTACTAGATATCGAATCACTTGAAGTTTTTGAGGAACTTAGAGGTATAATTGATGAATTAGAAGAAAAAGAAGTAAGTTATGAAATGGGATGGACAAGTCTTGAAATTGATTTTGAGTTATATGATAATTTCGAGAGTTTAGATAAATCATTTTATGAAAAGTTAAGTAGTATTAATAGAATAACTTCTGATAAGATTAGTATAAATATTGAAAAGAATGAAGTTTTACTTATTAACTATAAAAATAATTCAGAAGAATTAGTAAAATTAGTATAAATTTTTTTTTTGCTACTATTATTTTTTTTTATCTAAATTATTTTAATGTCAAATAAGTTCATTAGAGGAACAGATAATCAAACTAAGATAAAAGCTGGGTCAGCTAATTTATTCTTAGTAGGTGACGAAGGTAAAGTTCAAGTTTCGAGTGGTCAGGATTTTGGAGTATCAATTAAAGGTGATACATCTGTAACTGGAAAATTGAGTTCAACAGGTGATGCTACCATTTCAGGTG
>MDTB01002703.1_pt1 | contig 10971 bp, 14 predicted proteins | sample 811161 | NCBI WGS metagenome assembly MDTB01 (sample SAMN05326650, study PRJNA326480) | marine metagenome | isolation source: seawater | place: Mediterranean Sea | collected 2009 | reverse complement strand
TGAACCTTTTGTGTTTTTTTGAAATAGAAATTTTGTCAAGTTCAAAACCTATCTCAGCACATTTTTTTTTTGAAACAGCATTTTCTACAATACAGTACCCATCTTTTTTTAATTTACTTAAATAGTTAGTCATTTTTTCTTTGATTATAAATAACAGTATCATTTTCAAGATAATCTGAAAAATCTTTTGTATCATCAAAAAATTTTTTATTAATAATGGGATTTATTGGGTAATTTGAGTTCATCAAATAAAAATAATCTGGAAGATATTTTTTTAAATAAAAATTTTTTATATTAAAAATCTCAGTTTGTTTTTGCCTCATTTCACTAATTTGTTCTTTATTAAAAGTGTATGTATCAGTTAACGTTTTAATTTCATTATTAGAATTTTGTATAATTTCATAATCATCATGATTAAATTTAAAATTTAAATTATATTTTATTTTGGGAAACAAACTTTCTAATGAATTAAATTGCTCCCTAATTGATAAAAATCTTTTTTTTATTTTACTAAAAACTTTACAGAAAATTATATTATCTTTTTCTGTAGAGAAATCAAAATTATTTATTATATTGTATTCATGGTCAACTTTTAATGTAGGTTTTTTAAAAATTTTTGCCATTTCATATCTTCCCCCTCCAGTCGAAAGAAAAAGTTCACAATTTTTTACAATCGAAAATATTTCTTTGTAAGATAAACTTTTTCTTATATTTAAATATTTGTCTTGAGGAATTTTTGTGTCGCTTTTCAACAAGCTTAAATCAATTATATTGAGGTTTTTATTAATTATTGAGTAAATTCCATCTTTAAAATCTTCAATACTATACCAAATAACATCATCTTTTTTATTTAAAAAATTAAATTTTAAATTATATGATTTTTCTCTTATATACATACAAGCATATTTTTTTTTGGTTATTGTATTTTCGAAAAAAAATTCTTTATTAATATCAAAGCTTTTTCTATTTAAATAAATTTTTTGAAAATCACCTTCTTTTATTAAAACTTTAAATTTTTTAAAATAATTGTAATTTTTCTGATTATAATTACCATCGGTGTAATTCTGTGAATGGAAAAATTTTCTATATCTATTTTTGGCTTTCTCTAAATTCATAGATAAAATTAAATAAACAAATTTTATTAGAACAGAAAAAAATTTATATTTGCTACATAAAGTTTTTACGAAAAATAAAATTTGTTCTTTAGAAACTTTTTTATTTTGATATAAAATATTCAAATTATTATATTTCAAATTATAAATAATATTTAAATCATTAATATTTTTAATAAATAACCCACCATTTTTTTTTGGATTTATATTTAAATCGATTAAGTTGATACCTATTTTATATTGATCAGCAAAAGGGATAAATTTTGTTAAAGTATCTAATGTTCCTCCAAATGAGTATTTTTTCAATAAAATATTAAAATTTTTTTCACCCATATAAATTAATAATAATTTTGCAAATACATGCTTTTTAAGTTGAATAAATAATCTTTATAAAATACATATTTCATAATTAATATATTCCAATATGAAAGTAATTGTAACTGGCGGTGCAGGATTTATAGGTAGCCATTTAGTCGAAAAACTTACCAAAATTAAGAAAATAAAAAAAATAGTTATTATTGATCATCTTCGAGATGGTACCTTAAAAAATTTAAAAAAAATATTAAGGAATAAAAAAATTGTAATATTAAAGAAAGATATTAGAAATTTAAAAAGTATACAAAAAGTATTCAAAAACGCATATTGTGTTTTCCATTTAGCCGCAATAGCAGACATAGTCCCATCAATTGTAAATCCTAAAGACTATGTCGATACGAACTTTGGTGGAACTATAAATATTTTAGAGGCGATGAGGCTTAACAAGGTAAAAAGAATTATTTACGCCGCTTCCTCATCTTGTTATGGGTTAACCCCATCAAAAAGTGTAAACGAAGAATATAAAATATCCACATTATATCCCTATTCCTTTTCAAAGAACGCTGGAGAGCAAGCTGTTTTACATTGGTCAAAAGTGTATGGTATAAATTATATCTCTCTAAGATTATTTAATGTTTATGGACCAAGATCTAGAACTACTGGTGCTTATGGTGCAGTGATGGGTGTTTTTTTAAGGCAAAAGCTATCTGATAAACCTTTGACTATTGTAGGGGATGGTAAACAAAAAAGAGACTTTGTCAATGTGGATGATGTAGCTGAAGTTTTTATAAAATCTTGTTTCTCAAAAGTTAAGAATCAAATTTTTAATGTAGGAACAGGAAAACCACAGTCTATAAATTATTTAGCAAATTTAATTGGAAGAAAAAAAATTTTTATTCCAAAAAGACCAGGAGAGCCATTTAATTCAAAAGCCAATATTAATAAAATTAAAAGGCTTTTAAAATGGAAACCAAAAATAAAATTTGAAAGTGGAATTGCTGAACTTTTAAAAAACATTAATTATTGGAAGTCAGCGCCTTTATGGAATAAAAAAAATATTAAAAAAGCAACTAAAATTTGGTTCAAAAATTTGAAGTAGATACTATGATTAAAAAAAATATTTCATTAAAAAACCCAAATAAATATCTAATTAAAAACAAAAACTTTATAAGGGATTTTAAAAAATTGTATTCTAAAATAAAGGACCCATGGAACCAAAGAAAAAACTTCCATATCGATGAAACAACAATTATTTTAGAAGGTTATTTAAATTACCTAAATAAAAAACTTAAAAATATAAAAATTCTAGATGTAGGAGCTGGATCAGGAATTTTAAAAAGTAAATTTAGTAAAAGGTCCAAGTATATAGGAACTGATATTCATCAAAAAAAATTCAAAAATGTAATTTTTGATGATATTACGATATATAATAAAAATTTTTTAAAAAAGTTTGATATTATTATTTGCCTAAAAACTATCTATTATGTATCTGATAATATTCAATTAGTGCTTTCCAATTTTCATAAATATCTGAAAAAGGGTGGAATTCTTATTATATCTTATAATCTAAAAAAAAATTCCTTTTCAAATAAATACCTAAATGATTTAAAATTAAGAAAACTTTTAAAGAATAAATTTCATGAGATTTCCTCTATTGAAATAAATAGAGAAAATTATGAACAACTTAAACAAGAAAAAAATTCAATATTTATTTTTAAAAAAAATGATTAAAAATGTATTAATTACTGGTGGAGCTGGATATGTAGGGTCAGCACTTGCAGATAAACTTACTGAAAAAAATTATCAAGTCACAGTCTTTGATCTTTTTATCTATGGTGAAAAAGTATTTAAATATCAAAACAAAATTAAACAAATTAAAGGTGATATTCGAAATATAGAGCTACTAAAAAAAACCATCCCATCACATGATGCCGTGATTCACCTTGCATGTATTTCTAACGATCCAAGTTTTGAATTAGATCCAGTGCTTGGAAAATCAATTAATCTCGATGCTTTTGAGCCTATAGTTAAGATTTCTAAGGATAACGGTGTTAAAAGATTTATTTATGCTTCATCGTCTAGTGTATATGGAATTAAAAAAGATCAAAATGTTCATGAAGAAATGAAACTAGAACCTTTGACAGATTACTCAGCTTTTAAAGCAAATTGTGAAGACATCTGCATGAAATATAACTCAAGAAATTTTGATGTTTTAATTATCCGTCCAGCAACTGTATGTGGATATTCTTTAAGACAAAGGTTTGATTTGGTTGTTAATATTTTAACAAATTTAGCGTTAAATAATAAACCTATTACTGTTTTTGGTGGCACACAACTCAGACCAAATATCCATATTAAAGATATGTTAGATATTTATTTATTAGGTTTAAGTAAGGAAAGCTCATTAATAAATGGAAAAATTTTTAATGCAGGATATGATAACCAAAAAGTGATTGAGCTCGCAAACATTGTTAGAGAAAATGTGGGGAAAAAGACTGAAATCATTCAAACTGAGACTAATGATAACAGATCTTATCACATAAGCTCTGAAAAAATAAAAAAAGAGCTTGGTTTTGTAAATAGATATAATATTGCAGATGCTGTGAAAGATATAAAAAAAGCTTATATCTCAAATTTTTTTAATGATTCATTAAATAATGAAATTTATTTTAATGTGAAAATGATGAAGAGAATTAACTTAAAATGAAAAATAATTTTTTTGAAAATTACTTTAGCAAAATAACAGGTATTTTAGGTAAATTAAATACCAAGGATATTGAAAAATTAGATAAATCCATTTCAGAAATAAAAAAAAAAAAATCAAAAATATTAGTTTTTGGAAATGGTGCAAACGTATCTCTTGCTTCACATTTTGCAACAGATATGACAAAAAATGGGAAAATAACTACCAGTTCTTTTGGAGATGGCAATTTAATAACCTGCTTTTCAAATGATTATGGTTTTGAAAATTGGATACAAAATTCTATTAAATATTATTCATCTAAAAAAGACCTAGTAATTTTATTAAGTGCGAGTGGTACATCTAAAAATATTATAAAGGCCGCAAAGTACTGTTTTAAAAATAAAATTAAATGTGCTTCAATTTATGGGTTTAATAAAAAAAATATTTTATCAAAGTATTGTAGAACAAATATTTGGATTGACTCTAAATCTTATAATCTAATTGAAATTACACAAGCTGCCATACTCTTAGCTATAGTTGACAAAAAAATTGGATCACTGAATTACAAATCAAATTTATAAATTCATATGAAAATAACAAATTTAAAGAATAAAAGTCTTAAACTTAGAAGAGAAACCTTTTTAACATTTATTAAAAAAGGAGAAGCTCATTTAGGAGGAAGCTTTTCAATGATTGAGATATTAGTTTTTCTGCATGAAAAAGTATTAAAAAAAAAGGATAAATTTATCTTAAGTAAATCTCATGCTTCTTTTCCATTTTCAATTCTATTAAGATCAAAAGGTTTAAAAACAAAAATTACTACACACCTTGAATTAGATATTAAAAATGGAATTTACTGTACTACTGGAAGTCTTGGTCATGGTTTACCTATAGCTGCAGGAATGGCTTTTGCTAAAAAAATTAAAAAAGAAAAAGGAGATATTTACGTAATGATTAGTGATGGCGAGTGTCAAGAGGGTACTACTTGGGAAACTCTTTTAATATCAGCAAAACATAAATTAAGTAATCTAATTGTACTTATTGATTATAATAAAATACAAGCGCTTTCTAAAATTAAAGATGCTTTGCCTTTAGAAAGCTTAAATAAAAAGTTTCGGTCATTTAATTGGAATACAGTAAATGTAAAAAATGGGCATAACTTCAATGATATTCGAAATGGGTTCAAAAAGTTAAGTAAAACAAAGCCGAATGCGATTATATTTAATACCATTAAAGGTAAAGGAATTAAAAAATTTGAAAATGATCCTGTATGGCACGCTAGAAAATTAGAAGGAAAGGAAATTTTAATTGGAAAAAAAAGTTTAGGCTTAAAGTAATAATTATGAGAAGAATATTTGGAAAAGTTATAAATGATTTAGCAAAAAAAGATAAAAAAATTATTTTGGTAGTTGGGGATATTGGATATGGTATTTTTGATGATTTTAGAAAAAATCATCCAAAAAGATTCTATAACCTTGGAATTTGTGAACAAAGTATAATTGGTTTTGCTTCTGGGATGGCGTTAGAAGGACTGAAACCTTGGGTATATACTATAACACCATTTTTAATTGAAAGACCTTTTGAACAAATTAAATTGGATATAAACCAACAAAAAAGCAATGTTAAATTAGTTGGGTTTGCTGACTATCCTACACTAGGTCCAAGTCACAGTGAACTTGATGCTAAAAGAACAATGAGTGTATTTAAAAATATTAAATCTTATTTCCCTAAAGATAGTAATGATACAAAAAGGTATATTTACGAATGCTACAAAAAAAAAGGTCCAACATTTATTAGTCTAAAAACTGATAAAAAAATCCATAAAAAATTTTAAATGCCTCTAAAAAAAATTAAATTAATAACACCAAACCATAAAAGCTTTAAGAGAAACTACATTCAAAGAATGTTGAATGATAAAGTTAGTTCTATGAAAGTTGCAAAAAAATATGAATATGATTATTGGGATGGTAAAAGAAAATATGGTTATGGTGGCTATAAATATAACGGATCCTGGATCGATATAGCAAAGAAGGTAATTAGAAGATATAAACTTAATAAAAATTCAAAAATAATTGATATTGGATGTGGCAAGGGACATTTAATATATGAATTATCAAAGTTTTTAGGTCCAAAAAATATTTATGGCTTAGATATATCTAAACATGCAATTAAAACTTCACCAAATAAAATCAAAAAAAGAATAAGACACTTTGATGCAAGAAAAAATTTAAATTACCCATATAAAAATTTTGATTTAGCAATATCGATAAACCTAATACATAATTTTAAAATCAATGAAGTTAAAAACTTTATTAAGAATATCGTTTCTATTTCTAAAAATTCATTTATATCTACAGAGAGTTATCGGAACGACAAAGAACTTTTTAATCTTCAGTGTTGGGCACTAACATGTCAAAGTTTCTTTTCAGAAAAGGAGTGGGAATGGATTTTTAAAGATGTTGGGTATTACAGAGATTATGAACTAATATACTTCGAATGACAGGTTATAATAAAAAAATAAACTTCTTTTCCCACATAATATTTGTATATAAAAAAAATAAAATAATTTCGAAAAAAAATTTTTTAAAAAATAAAAAAACAATTAGTTTTGAAAATATTGTGAATCCTATAGAAAAGAAATCATTATATAATAAATTTAGTTCTAGACACAATATAAATTTACATTTTAAAGATAAAAATTACTTTATTGAAACAATAGGATATAAAAATGTAACTTTCAGAAAAAAAAATTCTTTAGATTATTCTGAGAATGGAAATTTAATAAGTATTAAATCTTGTAGCTTAAATTTTAAACAAGATATTGAGTATCTCAGCAAAATTATAAAAATAAAAAAAAAAATAATTATTTTTTTTTCAAAAATAAAGCTGGAAAATTTATTAAGTTTTCTGAAAGTAAATATAAATTAAAACAAAAAATTTACCTAGACTCAACAGGATCAAATATTATGAGTTTTTTTGTGGACAATATCAGTTTAGCAAGAAAAAAATTAAATAGTGATAAAATAAAATTAACTAAAATTTTTAAAGTAAAATTATTAAAACAAAATAAAATATTTTTTGCTAGATTTCCATCTGGAATGATATTTGAGTTTTTGAATTACTAATATGAAAAAAAAAATTATTCAGAAATGGTTTGAGAAAAAACTTAAACGCAATCTTAAAAATAGTGATATGAATATAAATATTTTTGATTCAAAAATTATTGATTCTTTCGAAGGTGTTGAGCTAATCATATTTTTAGAAAAAAAATTGAAAATAAAAGTAAATACTTCATTTATACAAAATAAGAAAAAACAAACTATTAAAGAGCTTTTGAAACTTGGGAAATAATAAAAAATATCATTACACACCAATTGAAATTAAAAACAAACTAAAAAAAATAGGTGTTAAAAAAGGGGACTTAATATTTGTACACTCTAATCTCGCCTTTTTTGGTAAGCTCAAATCAAAAAAAAATTTGTGTGAGGTTTTTTTAAAATCAATTTTTGAGGTTATTGGAAATCAAGGCACGCTTGTTGTGCCTACTTTTACGTATTCTATTTACAGTAAATTTAACAAGATAAATACACCATCGGTATGCGGAGTATTTTCAAATTATTTAATGTCTTTAAAAGCAGGAAATAGATCAGCAGATCCAATTTTTTCAGTTTATGCCATTGGTAAATATTCAAAGTATTTAACAGAAATTAAAAACATTTCGAATTACGAATGTTTTGGAAAAAATTCTTTCTTTGAAAAGTTTCATAAGTTAAATGGTAAAATTGTTAATTTTAATGATACGTGTGCAGCAACACATATTCATTATTTTGAAAAACTTGCTGGAGCACGTTATAGATTTGATAAAAAATTTAAAGTTAAAATAGATATAAAAGGAGTTATCTACAGTAAAAAAATAATTTTTTATTGTCTAAGAAATTTTAAAAAGGAAGAGGCAAGGTTCGATAAATTTCACAATTATGCTATTAAATATAAACTGGCAAGACAACAAAAGCTTGGTTTAGGTATTATTACCTACATGGAAATTGAAAAATTGAAAAAATTAGTTTTTAAAAAAGTAAAGTTAAAAAACTTTTTTATTAAAAAAGTTTAGTTTTTAATTTTCCCTCAAATTTATTTATACCCATTTCTTTTATCCTCTTTTTTAGGAAGTTATAGTCAATATTATTTTTTTTTTGGATTTTATTAATTTTATCAATTGCATTAATTATTTTATTTAAATTTTCAGTGCCTATTGAAATTCTTAAGTACTTTTCGGTAGAAACTCCATAAGATATACCTGGAACGACACTAATATTATATTTTAATAAAAGGTACATAGAAAAGTCAAATATTGGGTTTTTAAAATTATCAATTTTAATAAAGATATAAAATGTTGAAATACCTGAAACGTGATTAATTTTTTTTATTTTTAAATAATTTATTATTTTTTTTCTCTTTTTTAATAAATCAGCTATCTGTTTTTTTGAAATATTTTCAAATTTTTCAAAGTTTATTGACAAATATTGACTTAATATAGTTGGTGCACATGTAATCAGATGTTGATTTAAAATGGTAAGTTTTTTAATAAATTTTTCATTTGTTATTACATATCCTATCCTCCATCCTGAGATGCCAAAGTTTTTTGATAGAGAATTAACAATTAATGAATTTTCAAGATTTTTATCAATTCTTGCTAACGAAAAAAATTTATTTTTATTTGTAAATTCAGAGTACGCCTCATCACAAATAACTGCGAAATTATTTTTTTTTGCAAGATTATAGATTATTTCAATTTCTTTTTTAGAATAAATCGTTCCAGCAGGGTTATTTGGATTACAAATAATCATTAATTTTGTTTTTGATGAAACATACTTTTTATAATTTGAAACTTTTTCATTTATGGGAATTCCAATAATTTTTCCTTTAGATATTCTAATTTGCTCTTTGTAACTTAACCAAGATGGTTCAACAATTATAACTTCGTCTTTAGGATTAGTTAGAAGATTAATACACATAAAAATTATGATTTTAGAGCCTGCTGAGACAAGTAAATTTTTATCGAAATTTATAGAGCTTTTATAATTAGAATTATAATATTTAGATATCTTTCTTCTCAAACTTGGCAAACCCTGCGAGTCTGAGTAGTGATAAGACTTATCAACATCTATATTTTCCATATTTAAAGCTGGTAAATCAAAGAATGCTTCTCCGAGTGAAAGTGTTACAACATCTCTATTTGATCTTTTCAAATCGTATACGATTTGGTTTATATAAATAGATAGAGCTTCATCAACTTCATTTACATGCTTAGATATTCTCATAACTTGAATGTCTTTACCTTTCCACTCCGGGTTTTGGGGAATTCAGATTTGATAATAATGTCTTTAGGAAATAAATTTCTATTGAGATTTGAAATTGCCCAATTGTTAATTTTGTTTAATGCTCTTAATTTATTCTGTTTTTTTTTTAATTTTATAAATACATTGTAGTCTTCAAAGTTTGATTTATCTAATATTGAAACTGCTTTGGCGTCATCAATTAATTTATTAGTTTGAAAAAATTCTTCAATTAAATTCAAATTTACTAAATTTCCCCTTTTCTTAATAATTTCGTTTTTTCTACCATTTATAAAAAGAAATTTTTTGTTTTTAACTATACCTACATCCCCAGTATAAAAATAGGATTTGTTGTAATTGGTGAGTTTTCCATCTAGTTTTAAATATCCGTCAAAGATATATTTTGATTTTAAGACAATTTCTTTATTATTTTTTTTATCAACATTTATAAGTTTGATTTTTACATTTTTTAAGATACTTCCCACAAACCCTTTTTTATAAGTATTTTGTGATCTTTTTTTTTCTAAGGATACAAATGTGGTCTCTGATAGTCCATAATTTTCTAAAATATTGGTTCCAAAACGTTTATTAAAATTTCTTTTAATTTTTTTGTCCAAATATGCAGTTCCACAAAAAGCGTAATTCAGTTTACATTTAAACTTTTCAATGGATTGGTTTTTATTTAACTCAATAAGAGATTTAATAAGTGGCGGTGTAAACCATATTGCAGTGATATTATAATTTTTAATGTGTTTCCAAAAATTAAAAATATCGAAAGAACTAAAAAAATTAAAAAAGATTATATTACTTGATCCCATAATGGGTATTAAGAAAGAATTAAAAATGCCCCCAAGATAAGAGGTCTGAAAAATATTTAAAAAAGTTTGACTTTTTAATTTGTAAAATTTTACAAAATAAATGCTTGATTCAATGAGTTTCTTAAAATCAATTTGTATTAGCTTATTATTTCCAGTCGTTCCACTTGTAAAAAGAATTAATTTACCATTATTTTTAAGTTTTATTTTATTTGATTTGAAAGAACTTAACCAAGTAAATTCCGAGTTACATTCTATTGGAAAATTCAAATTTTTCTTTGAAAGCTTATTATTTTTATCAATAAAAAGTTTCTTAATTTTTAATTTTTTAATTAATTCATTCAGTTTATTCTCTGGAGTATTACAATCTATAGGCAAGAATTTTAATCCATATAAACCACTTGCAGCAAACAAAACAATATTCTCAATGGAGTTTGGTATATAGCTGGCTATAGTATCACCATTTTTTAAATTATTTGCTCTAAAAAAATTTATTTGTTTAAAAATAATTTCTAGAAGATCTTTATAGTAAATTTTTTTTAAATTTTCTTTATTATAGATAAAATTTTTATTAGTAAATTTTGCTAAAAAAGTATTCATTAAATTTTATAAACATTATTTTTAAGTATTATTCTTTTATCGACAAAAACTGTAGGTTTTTTTAAAATCATATCTACATGAAAATCTATCTTATTTTTTCCTCCTACAGT
>MDTB01240357.1_pt1 | contig 10972 bp, 7 predicted proteins | sample 811161 | NCBI WGS metagenome assembly MDTB01 (sample SAMN05326650, study PRJNA326480) | marine metagenome | isolation source: seawater | place: Mediterranean Sea | collected 2009 | reverse complement strand
TATGCTCGCCACGATGTCAGGTTTGGGTGGCTATCTTTACTCGCTCGATTACGCCCGCAACCGGCCACAGGGCCGGCATCCGGGTAATAAGGATCCTAACAGTCCAATGCTCCCCATCATTGAGCATGCGGATATCCGCAGGCTATTGATGGAACAGAAGGTGGCGGTGGAGGGAAGTATCGCGTTGCTCACTTATTGCTCCCAGCTGGTGGATCAGCAACTGATGTCAGATGACCCGCAGGCTTCGCAGCGGCTCACATTACTGCTCGAGCTACTCACGCCTATCGCCAAGTCCTGGCCCTCGGAATACACCCTAGAGGCGAACAAACATGCGATTCAGATTCTGGGTGGCTACGGTTACACCCGAGAGTACCCGGTGGAGCGGCTGTATCGAGACAACCGGCTGAATCCGATTCACGAGGGTAGCCATGGTATTCACGGCCTGGATCTTTTGGGCCGCAAAGTGAATCTGGCGGGCGGTGTGACCCTTGCCATCTTTGAAGAGGAGATACAGCCGGCGCTGGAGGCCGCAGCAGACAGTGAGTCGCTTGCTGCGATGGGGGAGGCGCTTGCCAATATTTGGCAGCTGGCCAAGCAGACCGTCGAGACCGTGAGCCAGGAGACCGATACGGTCGTGCGCCTGTCCAGTGCCACACCGTTTCTGGATGCCTTCGGGCATGTCGTCATTGCGTGGCTTTGGCTGCGACAGGCGCTAATCGCTGAGCAAGCGTTGCAGAAAGGCGCGCGAGCGGATGCCGATTTCTACGAGGGTAAGGTTGCCGCGTGTCAGTTCTTTTATCGTTACCACTTACCGCAGGCGGCGGAGAAACTTCGTTACGTCGCGTCTCAGGACCGGTCGGTGCTGGATATGCAAGCGAGTTGGTTTGCCGGCGCTTAGCTACATTAGATTTTGTATGTTTGATTGCCCTGCGTTGGGGGGAAGTGCTCAGGGTTTTTTTGTGTTTTACATGGGGGTGTTGCGCGCTGAGTAAAAAAAGCCTTTAGCAAAGCCAAGCTAGACCATGTACTGGCTCTCGCAGTCCTCGAAGATATTCGTGCGGATATGAACTATCACTTAAATATCAAAGGGCTGCTACTGAAACACGGCCCACTAAATTGGTCAGGCAATTTGGGAGTGTGCGGGATACGGTCGATACCGTGGGATCAGAAAGAGAGTTTTGTTTCCGACTTCAATTATCCCTCATTAATCAACGTGCTACTCTTGTGAACCGCTAATGTTTATAAAGAATATCAAATTTTTGATTGTTGCCCGCTACAGCACAGCACAGCACAGCGTCTATGAGTAACTGGATATTGAAAAAAACTGCGATAGGTCCTCAATTAGCTTTGGATATAAGCTACTGGATGTACGTGTGATCTTTTGTTCGCTACTCAAAAGTGGTCCGAATTTATTCGAGTTGTGTCGGCAGGTCAGCCTCAGATGCTATCGCATCCCTGATATAGTCAATCCCGGCGGGGAATTTACCTTCAAGCAAATGCTCTGGATGTAAACCAAATTCGGCAAACCTATCTCTCCAATAAGCAGAAGAATTTAAAACGACTTTTAAGTTCTCATAAAGACTCGAATCAACTTTTCCTTCTGCCTGCATTTGCAGATATGCCGTAAAGTAAATAGCGAAGACGTTTTCTGGGACAACAACTCCGCTAAGAGAAAGTAAATAATTGTACTGTTGTCGTAATTTTTCACTGCGACGCTCAAAAAATAGTTTATTAAAATTTAAATGAAAGTTCATATAGGCCCATATGTCGTCTAATTCCCTTCTCGACGGTATCGCCGACATATCTTTCAACCTAAACGCGTCCTTAAAATCGCACGCCTGAAGGTCACTTGGAATGTCATCGTCGCGGGAATTCTTGCCTTTACCTATACTCCCTGTATTCCACCTTATAGAATCAAAATCTGCCTCAATTAAGCCCTCAGCTAACATACTCTCATAAATAGGAGTATTGGGAAGTGGCTGGAGCACAGCGATCTGATGCCAATCCAAATTCATCTGGCTCGCTACGCTTACAGTCTCATAAATTTCACTGAAAGTTTCCCCGGGGAAACCTATCATAAGAAATACCCTGGAATTAATTTTCGTTTTTGTTCTTAAAACCTCAGCAGCTCTCAGAAAGGTGTCTACGGTACCAGGCTTTTTTATCTCTCTTAAAACTCTTCGACTACCGGACTCCATGCCGATTAGTAGTCCAATACAACCGGCCTCTTCGGCTGCACTCATTACATCTTCCTTGCAAGAAGCAGCAATAACTCCATTGCTACAATCCCAAGTCATTCCAAGATTTTCCTTTATCAATAAATCAAACAGTTTTAAGCTTTCGGCTCTGTCATACAAGAAATCATCATCCAGCCACATAATATGATCGATGTCATGCTCGTACCTTAAAACCTTCAATTCTTCCAGAACAGATTCAACGGACCTCCTTCTTACGCCAACCCCATTAAAATTTCTAACGCTACAAAAACTGCACTGAGCCCTACACCCTCTATTTGATAATACGGTTGAAAATTTAGCGTCCACAGGCTTGTGACAATAGAACGAACCAATATTGCCGAACTTACTCAAGTCCTTCGTATCAAGTAAGTCATGAGCGGTGATAATGTTAATATGCTTTTTTTCTGGCACTAACTTTCTCTTGAATTCGATCAATGAGTTTTTTGTAGCCCGGCAAGCTAACTGCGCTAAGGATTCGACCTTGTCATTGCCATTTATAACGTCCAAGAATTGAATAAAACTTTCCTCTCCCTCGTATCTGAAAAAGAAGTCACAAAACTTAAGGTCGTTGATGAGATTTTTTCTTGTCTGCTCATTTGCAAAGCTGTTAGTTACGTGCACTCCGCCAACCCCTAAAGGGACATTTTTTAATCTCTGTCTCAAAACATTGCAAACGTTGACTAGTGAATCATGGGTCTGAGAAAACATACATGTAAGTGCAACAAAACACGGGTTTTTAGTTGAAATTCTATTGGTGATAATCTGATTTAAAGAATTTGCAAATTCGAAATTGCCATCATTATTTGCTGACTTTAAAATTTCATGATTTAAATTAACAACATGCACTTCAATGTCGGGGAAAAACTGCCTTATTTTAGCCGCCAAGAGGCCTAGGCCATAGGCTGGATAATTTCTGTATCTCCTTCTTCGTGCCTTTTCTACGTCGAAATCTTTCCCGGTCATGTCTGGAGGCATTACTAGGAATAGCCTTCTGACAACAGTGTCAAAACTAGTGTCTAACTTGCTTTCAACCAACCGAATACATTCTTTTCTCGTGGCGAGGTTGTCGCAAAGATCAACGATAGGCGGAGGAGGCTCGGAAGTGAGCGCCAGTTCTCGGTGTTTAATTTTCTTCACCGCTAGCCCTCCCGAACACTGTCGTTCGGGTGTTTTGTCTCATCATTACCCATGCCAGCATTTCCACTTCACTAGTTGCAACCTTGACTCGCTTAGTTTGCCACTATTCAGAAAACGCCTTGGTCCGATTATCGGTAATTTCATCTAAACTCGTATCGATCGAAGACCAGTCAAAGTCTTCAAACGTCAATTTATTTCTCGTATTGCGCCGTATCTGATGCAATCGCTCCTCACTTATACCCATAATTTTCGCTGTGCGCGCTAGTTTTTTTGGGTCCGTAAAATTAATACGATCCCACTCATACACCCGCAGGATACTGATGTCTTTCTGATTAAACTCTGTAGAGCGCATACGTCCGTATCGCCAACCCACGGCCTCGTGATCACCAACAATTGCATCCATCTCTACAGCAAGGTCGTAAAGCTTGGTGCCTACTAAAGGCTGTGCCGGATATATCTTTACATAGTCAACACCACAGGTTTCTGCGTAATGCAGCGTCTGGCGTATTTCCTCCCAGGATTCCCCGGGAAAACCAATGATAAAATTAGCCGCGATAAAAATGCCTAATTCATCGCTGGCATACTTTATCGTGGGAATTATCTTTTCCAATTTAACGGGCTTGCCAATGACGTCCTTCATCACTCGATTGGTGCCGGTTTCAATGGCGATGCCCAGCATCTGACAACCGGTCTCCGCCATCAGATCGAGGATGTCCTTGTCCATAGTCCAAATCGTGACACCGGCGGCTTTCCATTTCAGGTTGAGCTCGGCTTCTTTCATTAACTTCAGCATTTTGCGAGTGCGTGACTTGGTCGCGAAGGCATTGTCATCTTCAAAAATGAATGCAACGATGCCGTACTTCTCCTTCAGCCACTTTAAATCTTCAACGACGCGCTCTGCGCTATGATGACGCCACTTATGACCTGAAATCGATTCCACTTGACAAAATGAGCATCCCACCGGGCAGCCGCGGCTAGTTAGCATTCTGGCGTAGGGGAAGTCCTGTATGGTGTCTACGCCATAACGTGGCCCTGTCATCGTGTAGGCCTGAAAATCGATCAAGTCATAGTTCGGCCGAGGTAAAGCATCCAAATCCTCTATTAGGTCCGGCGGCAACGCCACCACGTTACCTAGCTCATCGCGATAGACAATACCCTTGTCTGGAAATTCAGCTTGTCCATTTAACCAATCGAGAAACTGCGGGAGCACGTGCTCGGCTTCTCCACGGCAAGCGTAATCTATCTGTGGATTTTCCATGACACGCTTGTGCTGCGTCGTGGGATGAACGCCGCCCATCATGGTAATACAGTGCGGATTGACCTCTTTTACGATTTTCGCAGCGATATCCGCTGTGTCTGCGTACTCGGTCGTTAATATGCTGATGCCTACCAGATCAGGATCGTAATCTTCAAGTTCCTTCTTGAATTCCTCTTCACTCATGCGATAAAACTGGCAGTCGATGACCTTAACGTCATAGCCTCGCTTGATCAGTATCTCCCCCAGCAGGCATAAAACATAGGGCGACAGATTCCACGTTGTGGTCAGATCAAACTTAAACCATTCCTGATTAGGAAACATCAGTACTACTTTCTTAACGTTGCGGACAACATTCATAGATCGTATCTCTCCACAATCACTTTATCGGTTGGGGCATACTCTTCTTTAGTATAACTATAGGGAGCAAAACGCTCTCGCAAAATCGCGAGGGACTGATGCACCTGAAACGCATTTTTGGGAAGCGGTTGATATAACGCATACAAATCCAATTGCTCAAAACGATCTCGCCAATAAGGCGATTCAGCAAGAATTCGCTCTACTTTTCGCGCTTGCTCGTGTGCGCTCTCATTGTTTCCCTCAATGACTAGGGCGAGCGCCGTGAACAGAGGCATATAGGCGTTATCGGGGTAGCTCAGTTGAATGGCTTGCAACCAGGAAATCAACTTCCCCGGATTCCCACCCGGCGCAAGGTTGCGGTTATAAACATAATTCGATAAGAAATTGAAGACAAACCAAATTTCTTTAATCTGCTCTCGCGAGGGTACAGATTGAGTGTCGAGACTAAAGACGTCCATGCCCAAGCGAAGTCCATCGGCTACCGAAACGATACGCTGCTTGGCATCTTTAATGGGGAGAAACTCGGTGGCCGCCGCACCGTCGTCTTTCAAGTTCTCAACCCGTGTCGTTTTCTTACTGGTAAATTGGTAGGTTGAGTAACTAGACCAATCTAAATCCAGTTCACACGACAGTCGGAAAGTATCCAGCATTTCTCCAAAAGTCTCGTCTCCGAAAAGGCCTAATATATAGTTCGCTGAGACAAAAACGGAATCGTAAGGTCTAGACAACTCAACGAATTGACGTATTGACTTAAGTGAGGCGGGGTTTCTCAACCGCTTCAGCATGGCAGCGTTGCCTGATTCAATGCCGATGCGATAACCAACACAACCCGAGTCATGAATCAATTGCATCAACTGGGCGTCCATTGAGGCCGCGATCAATCCATTGCCTGCCGACCAAGTTATGTTGCCATGCTTCTCCCTCAGCCCTTTCAAACAACTCAACACTTGTACGACACCATCGCGTTGTGCGGAAGAACCCAGAAAATCGTCGTCTAAAAGTTCGAAGTGTCGAATCCCACGCTCATCGACCAAATAAGTTATCTCATCCAAGACATCTTGCACGGGTGATTGCCGCACCCCTTTTCCCATGAGTTTTGGCACACCACAAAATTTGCAGTTTGCTCTACATCCGCGATTCAAGAGGAATGTGGAAAAGGGTGTATCCCTACCCACCATGCGAGAAAAGGGATTAAGCGACCCGTAACGCTGATAGTCTTCAATTTGAATATCGGCGTAGGAGTTTACAAGATTTCCCTGGACACGAACGACGTCTTTGCGCCCCCTCGACTCATGAAGCAACCCTTTGTTCTTGAAGCAGATGTCCTGAAGTGGTTCTCCCAAGGGTGCATCATACAAATGATCTAGGAGATAGTTGAATTTGTTCTCACCCTCACCGCGCACTACGAAGTGACAAACATCATGATTCAGGTAATTTTCAGCCTCATCAGTAGCAATAGGCCCACCTGCTATTACCAGCTGTTTACCGGTGGATTTCACATGCTGAAGTACGGCCGTTAACGGGTGGGTAGATTTAAATAAATCAGTGGCAACGCCGATACAAGAGACACCAACGATCGAGGGGTCGAACTGGCGTAGCTTCTCGTCTACCAGAGTCAGCCAATCCTTTGGATTAAAAGTGGCATCTTCGCTAACGCGTTTCAGGAACGCCAGATTCAAATCGAAAATTTCACACTGAACGTTACGGTGCTCAACGGCGTTGACAAGGCTTTGCAGCCCCGCTGGGGGGTAGACGTAATAAGCTCGGTTCGACGCCACATCAGCGTTGAAGGCATCAAGCTGAAACTGAAGCGACTGAATCAAAAGCACTCGCGTATTTCGGATATAGTTCGGGCGTAAAGTAGCCGCGTACTCAGCTAATTCCTCATTAATTAGGGAATGGGTGTGAAGTAGATTTGAATCTGCCGTGGGCGGTGCAGTCGATCCATTCATGCGTTCAAGAAACCTTTCCCTGCTCTACAGAGATTCTATCGTAAGAGTTTGGCGGGTGAATTCCTTTATCAGTATTTCATAGTCCACAGCCCCGTAGATGAATCTTTGGTGCCTCTGCAGGAACGGGAGAGTTTCGCCGCCGGCAAAATCTATACCCGTTAATTTTTTTATCCTGTCGGGGCTGGATAAACCGGGTGCATCTGGGTTGAAAATAAGGAACGGGACATCTGCCATATAAAACTGCATGGTGGTTGGGCCACAAGCTGCCGAGATATTGAGGTATGCCAGAGCGTAAAAGGCTGCTCTTAGCTCAATGCTCATGGCTGCAGGTGCAAATGATTGGATCCAGTCGTCGCTCTCGGATGTGCCATCCAATAAGGTCTCCGTATCAGGAATCACCACAACGAAATAGTCCAGTTCCTCCAAGTGATCGATAAACTGCTTCCATGCGTTCAGGTCAGCATTTCTTTGCGGCTCGACTTTTGATTCCCTAATGGTCACGACGATGATCTTCTTGTTACCGGCGCGCTGTCTCAACCATGATTGCGCATAGTCAAGAGAGTATTGTGGGGCCCTCAATAATTGAACATCGTTGCCTGCTTTGACGCTGCGTGTAATATCCATCATCGCAAAGGCGCTTTGATATTTCGGGAAGTGATGATAGTCGCCGAGTTTATTAAAAAAATACTGACTGTATTCGCGTGAGGGCATGATCGTTACCCCGCGGCAACTGGGTGCAAGCCAACAGTAAGGCACTGATAAATATCGAAGCCGCCAGTTTTTCTCGCTGGCAGTCAGTTGTATGTCACGCGGAGAGGTGTCCCTGAATCCCTCAGCCAGTCCGGGAATAAATATGAAGTAAAGCCCGAGGAGGCTTTTTTCTCGTCGCTCAATCTCAGCCAAGACGATGAAGTTCAATATGTCTGACGCGATATTGTTTAGATTTAAGTCCCAGATACAGTAGAGAATGTCGTCCTCTAAGGTTATTGATTGCTCGATGTCATCCAGGTACGCAGGATCGTTGATAAGTTGCTGGTATCGTGCTTTTGACTTTTGAAAGTCCTTTATATCGCCGGACTGTCGATAACAATTAAATAAATTTTTCGCAAACTCTGGGTTGCTGTCGTTTACTAATAGGGCGGCCTTAAATGTGGCAAGGGCGTGGTCTGGTTGGTTTTGTAATTGATGAATGAGTGCTCTCACGTTGAGCAGTTCACCAACGATTTTGAAGTCCTCCAGAGTGCTATCCAGGATGCTGATGGCCTGATCCATCTGCCCGTCATTGACCAGCGTGACGATGTCAGAAAAATCGAACTTGGTGTCGTTACCGCTATCGCGCTCCATGACTCACAGTCTCTGGCAGGGTTCGGTACTACCCGCCACCAAATTAGTTGGTGCGGTTACCAGCATTTCCGGGTCCGCCGTTAAGATCCAATTCTCGCAACATATTGAATACTGCGCCTCAGTAGTCTTTTTTCCCGAATAGGATCGACTCCGTGGAAAGAATTGGCGGTTTTGAGAAACACAATCATAGAGTTTTTTCTGTACGGGGCCGTGAAGACGCTGTCGAATAAGGAGCGGTCGTGGTGAGGTCCCCCAGAGCAAGTGAAGGTGGGATCCTTTGGGACGTAAAAGGACGTGCCGTACTGCTCTTTGTTATCGTCTTCCGGCATATAGTAAATGAAGGACAGTAGTCTAGATGGGTGGTCAGTATGAGGCCCTATCGAATAGTTAGTTAAGTCATAGGCCAACTTTGCATCGGAATAGAGCTGAACATTCTCTTGCTTGTCTTTTAAAATCGGGTGCAAATGTAGGTAGGGCACAAACTTTTGGTAAAGCTCCATCATCAAGTCATTGCCCATTATCCATTCGGAGAAACTGTGCCAGAAATGCCGATGAGATATCGGTAGCTTTTCAATATTCTTCTTACTGAACTGGAAGATATGCCGTTCATCGTAGACACCCTTGGCAACAACGCCTGTTTCATGAATTTTTAGAAAGGCAGATTCGTCGGGGAACAGCGTTTCGAGCTTCTCATAGAATTCCTGCGGAAAAACAGATTCCAGGTAGATGTGAGGAGAAGGGAATTCGCGAATCGGTGCATTGCGAAGCTTATAAATCACATGTGACTTAGCGTCTGAAAACATGATTACCAACCCCTTTGAAGGCGCCGTCTGCTCGAATGGACTGCTTCAGACCCTCTCTATCCAGTTTGTATCCCAGTTCCTCAACGGAGTCGACCAGAGCTCTGTGTAATTCAAGGTTTGTGTTCAACTCCAGTAGTATGGACTGACAAATCGGGTTAGTTAGCGTATCGATCGCGCCATCGAAGACTTTGTGCTCAAATCCATCTACGTCGACCTTGATATGGTTGGGTTGCTCCATCACTCCGGAGTTGACCATTTCATCAATCGTAGTTGAAAAGGATCCTTGTGCAAAAGGCGAATCCATTTTGTTTAAATGAAAGTCGACCTCCTCCGCAAACGAATGGCAGGAACCTCCCACGCTGAAGGAGGAGAGGTAAAGCTTGTCGAACTTGGTAACGTCGCTAATCGCAATGCAATAGGCGGTCACCTTATCGTGGAGCTGGTTCAAGTAGAGGTTACGATTAAGCAAAGAAAAATTGAGTGATTCGGGTTCGAATGCATAGGTTGTGACGCCACGGTAGGCGCTAGCAAAAATGGTATACATTCCGACGTTGGCACCGATATCTAGGAAGACATCCTTTGAGTTGAATGACTCTATCCACTGAATGGTGTCAGGCTCTTTGGTAAAAAGAGTGTCTACCCTCCATTTCGTTTGTGTAGTGGGAATGGCGTAATGGATTTTCTTGTCATCAATTGTCAGCGTGCAGACAGGCTCCATTTTTTCATAAGCCTCTAAACTTATGCTCTCTGTCTGGGGAGTCTCCATAACTCGATGATCCTTTTAAAGATGAATATGCCTCATCATAGAGTGGGTCAGTGTTTCGCCACAAGTTGTCAGAGTAGAATTGGTTCAGGCCGATAGCGGCTACAGTTGTCTTGACTCGAGGCATCCCTGCCTGCTCACGATAAACTACGTTAAATCAATCAGACCTGAAGTCACACACAGCGTGGCCAGATGTTTCTGCGTTGCATACCCGATGCATACACCGCTTGGTTATATTCGAACAGACTTGGCCACACCCGCCGAATCTGGTCTACGGATTACGCTCTAGAGTCGAATGCTCTATTCAATTTTAAACTTGTGAACACCTTTACCAAAGGTGGGTTCCGTGGAACTTGAGACTCAGACCAATCGATTATTAGTTGATGGTTTTGTGGCTGGCCATCGGCTCGGGATGAGCCGCGCGATGATTAGTTGTCGGCAACTTTTAGCTGTTTCTGAATCGATTTCAGCGCATTCATCAGGTCGCGGTTGCTGGGTTCTTTGCCTTTTGCTGGGCTCGGAGTAGAGCTTGATGACCCCATCATAATAACTAGCAAATTGGTCACAACAGAGTGGTCATAAGGCCGCTCCCGCAGCTTTAGCGTCCTGGCTGAAAACTCCAGTGTCCCGAAGAAAACATCCCGCAGCTGTCCAATAGGTATATCTTTGGGGAGTTCACCCCGGTCCACGCCGCGCTGCATGATTCGATCAAACACCCGAACGTACTCTCGCACCTGGTCTAGATCCTGCTCCTGTTGCGGACGCGCCCGATAGGTCAGGGAGACCACTTCGAATTGGTCCAGTATCGAGTTGAGGTGGTAGTGGCCCAGTCGCTCCAATTGCTCTCGAGTCGTCGCATCGGGCTCAATCGCTGCCTCGGCGCCCAGTGTCAGTTGCGTCCAGAAGCGACCTACCACCCCGGCTAACAGGTCCTGCTTGTTTTTGTAGTAGAGGTACACCGTGCCCTCGGCAACCGATGCCGCGCGCGCGATGTCCGATACCTTGGCGCCGTCAAATCCAACCTGCGCAAAAATCTTTTCCGCTACGTCGAGAATGCTCGACTCTTTGGCTTCCACGCGCGCTCTTGAGGTGTGGCGGGGTGTTGCCGGCATTGAACAGTA
>MDTB01017742.1_pt1 | contig 10972 bp, 8 predicted proteins | sample 811161 | NCBI WGS metagenome assembly MDTB01 (sample SAMN05326650, study PRJNA326480) | marine metagenome | isolation source: seawater | place: Mediterranean Sea | collected 2009 | reverse complement strand
CCTTTAAATCATCACAGGCCATGTGAAAGCCTTTTTTTAAGGTCGGGGTTCGGCTGGCTTTAATCTCAACAGCCCAATAGTCATCAAGGCCAAATTCAATTACCAAATCAATCTCTGCCCCCGCAGATGTGCGGTAGAAAAACGGATGAGCGCTTGAAGGCAAAGCGTTAATAATGGTCTCAATCACCAAGCCTTCCCAGCTCTTGCCAAATATGGGATGCCCCAACAAGGCTTCATAATTGGGAATTTGCAGCAGAGAATGCACAAGACCGCTGTCGCGCACATAGGTGCGTGGTGATTTAACCAGTCGTTTTTTGACGTTGCCATGCCAAGGCTCCAACCTCCGCACCAAAATCAAGTCAACCATAAGGTCCAGATATCGGCTGACAGTAACACTCTCCACCCCAAGCGAGCTTGCCAGCTTTGAAGCGTTCAGCAGCTCCCCTTGTGTATGGGCCAGCATGGTCCAAAAGCGCATCAGGGTGGCTGCTGGAATTCTTGGCCCCAGCTGGGGGATATCTCGTTCAAGATAAGTGCGAATAAAATTCTGCCGCCATTGGTGACTTGCCGCATCATCTTCGGCGGCGTAGCTGTCCGGAAACCCACCACGCATCCAGAGTTTTTGCAAAGGCTCTCCGGATGATTCTTCAATTTCAAAAGGATTTAGACCTGTGAGTTCAGAATAATGAATGCGACCCGCAAGGCTTTCAGAGCTTTGTTTCAGCAGTTCATTTGTTGCTGATCCTAAAATAAGAAAGCGTCCGTTTCCACGCCCCTCACGCCGTCTGGCATCAATGATACCGCGCAACGACATAAACAGATCAGGGTAGCGTTGAACCTCATCAAGAATGACCAGCTTATCTGCATGAAGTCCTAAATAGTGGTCTGGGTCTTTGAGCTTTTGAAAATCCTCTGGGTTCTCAAGGTCTAGATAGATCGATGGCTGTCCTTTGGCGATCTCATGCGCCAGCGTTGTCTTGCCAATCTGGCGCGGACCTAGAATAGCCACCGCCGGGTTTTGACCAAGACTCTTGATGATTTTCTGTGTAAGCTCTCTTTTATACATCATTGCAATATTAACATGTAATATTAAATATACAAGGTAAATGTTTTTGTGCAATATGTTTCCAACGAAGGCAAAGCAGGTTTCGAAACCCAAAGGGGTTCAACGCAACGCCACAATTTCCTGCACCGTTTAATTCAATTAGTCAGGCAGAAAAACTTTTACGCCGACATGCCAAGATGCCCAGGTCGCAGAGCCTGACGTCCTGCGCCTCATCAATGTGCCGTTGACAGACAGTCGGTTCGATGAGTTGGCGCACTTTGAAGTTGCAACAGCCGGCGACGTGTAACTCAAGTTCACGGCATGTTCACCACATGACGACGATGTTGGCTGCGACGGCATTTTTTAAGCCATTGGTGTTCCAAGTATGGGCATGGCCGACCCCGAAAGTGTTGTGTTCATTGAGGTGCCAGGTGGCACCCAGCCCGATACTAAGACCGTTTGGCCCGCGGTTCAGGCCGATCTGGGTCACACTGCCAAAGAGCGTGCTGCGCACGGTGATTTTGTGTTCATCGTTCTGGGCGGCGAAAAAGTCATGGTGGTGGCGGATAACCCCATCGAGCGACCAGTTTGCGCCGCTGGTGGTTTGAAAGTGCTGGCTGCGTCGCGACGCGATCATCGGTGCGGGAAATTTTCTTATGGCTATGAGTTCAACCATTTCTCCGCATGGCTGATGACATCGGTCCATTGCCCTTGGTTGGATTTGTGGAACAACCTGGCGCTCGGATAAATTGGTGTTGTGGCTTGCACACCCCAGCGGCCGTCACAAAAAGAAGGAAGCATAAGGGCTGTTTTGGTGCCCAGTAGCCCGCCCAAATGACCGATGGCATGGTCACAAGCCAAAATACCATCCACATGGGCGAAAAGAGAGACGATGCTCTCCAATGAAGTAAGCATACTGGTGTCTGAGATGATGTTTGTCGGTAATTGTGCCTGGGCCCATGGTGCCAAAAACAAAAATGAGGCCTGGGATTTCCCAAGCGTCGTGATGAGCTCCTCGGGCCCAGGTTGCCCGGCAGCCACCCAATGGGGCGAGTTATCCGGACCTGGCACCACCGCATAAATGGGACCATCCCGTCCCTTGAGAATGGATGGAAATTCAATTTGCTCGGCCAGGGATGGGGGTTGAACGGGATAGGTCATCAGATCGTCAATATTTGGTGCCAATTGACCAAGCATGGAGGAGGCTTGGGATTTGCCTGATCCAGCCGGTGGTTCTGTTGTTCCCACCACGTCCACGTCAGGGGGCAGAAGCTTGCGCATGATGTCATATTCCCCTTCGGGAACCATGACCTTTTTTGGCTTCCAGGCTTCATGTTGGGAATTGGCGAGCCTGAGCAAAAACACCATGTCCCGGTCCAAATGGTTCAAGACCCAAACACCATCTGCCAAATTTTCTGTGTGCATTTGGAGCGACCAGGCTTTGTGCCAAGCACCACTGGCAAAGTAGCAATCCATGGCAAGCATTCTAAAACCCGTTTCATCGGGTCGGGCTTCACACATATGGGCCGCCAGCCGTTCCGCCTTTGCCAGATCACCGATATGGCGCAGTGCCGTGATGAGATTTGCGGCTACGATCTGGGCATCTGGTGCGAGCTTCAGTGCCTCAGACAAGTAGGTGATGGCCTCAGACGCCTTGCCTTGGGCAAGGAGTGCTTGCCCCATCATGTGCAACATGTTGGGGTTTTTGGGTTGTAGACGCAAAATACGTTTCAACAATGGTTCGGCTTGATCTGCTTTCTGTAGGTTAATAAGCACATGGGCAAGGTTCATAACGGCATGCTCGTCCGTGGGGTTTTGCTTTAGCACTTGCCTAAATCCTTGCTCGGCCTCGGCAAATTTTGATTGGGCAACATGCAAGGCTGCCAAGGCATTTCGCGGCGCCATGGCGTCGGGCTTGTCCTTTAGGCAAGATTTAAAAAGCTCTTCAGCTTCTTCTGAAGCATGTTTCTCCATCAGGAGGCAGCCCATGCCAAAACGGGCGTCGATATTTGTTGCATCGAGTCTCATGGCCTGAGCAAAACATTTCTCAGACTCATCTTGTTGGCCGTCTTTTAGGGTGAGAAAGCCCAACGCAACCAGAAAACTTGCCTCGTTGGGGCTCAGGCTAAGTGCATGGCGAATGCAATCTTCCGCGGCTTCAAAGTCTTCTTTTGCCTGATACGCGAGGCTTAAATTGGCAAAGGCTGGGGCATTTTTGGGGTCCGCAGAGGTGGCCACGCCAAAAAGGTCAATGGCTTGGTCCAGTTCATTACGTTTTAGTGCGATGACACCAAGTCCAATAATCGCCCTGATATTTTCTGGTTGGGCGGCAAGTGTTTCTTCAAAAATACCCTGGGCTTCGGCAAGCCGATCATCCTTGAGAAGTTGCTCTGCGGCCTCGATTTCTGTCTCAATGACGTCACTCATCCCATGGAGATCCGTTTGGCGTCCATGCGGATATCTTCCTTGCCGACAATAATTTGGGCGTCGGCCTGTTGGATGATGGCATCATCGGCCTGAAGCATGGACGTTCCCACCTTCCTGGCATCAAGTTGATCAACTTTTTGGTGACGTTCATGGAAGTGTGCCGTGCAATGAGTAATCATCTGGATCATTCTTTTGGCCGTGATATCGATATGCCCCGACCATTGCTGCCAATGTTTGCTTACTGTCCGGAATATTTTTGTGTGGATGGAAAATTCCTCATCCATCTTGATGGCCAAATGCGTGCCGGTGAGTTCCGTGATGGCTTCGTGGAGGCGCAAACGTCGTTCCCCGGCATCAAGTTCAAGCACATCGGTGACGTAAATGTTTTCGCCATCGCCCCAGCAGAGAACCTGGTCCTTCGACCTGGCCTCGAGCAGACAGCTTGCCGCTCGTGTTGCTGGCATGAGTTGGTCATTTACCCGGAGCGTCAATTTCTTGTCTGATGAGTGGGCAACATGTGCTGTGAATTGCCCCACCAACATGGCTCGGCTCGGATTTATTTTGTCATGATAGACCATTGGGCTGCTCCTCTGTTTTGAATTCTTCGCCCTGATAGCGTTCCATATCTGTTTCCATCGCACCCGACAGGCGGTTTGTTCCATCTATTTGAAGGTTTTTATCTTCAATAAGGTGGAAGTTGGTAAAGGAAAGCGTTGCGCCAACCATCTGCGCATTTTCTAGGTTGGCTTTGCTAAAATCAGCCCTGGTGAAATTGCAATAAGACAATTTGGCAAAGCGGAGGTCGGTTTCCACAAATTGGGAGATTTCCATGCTTGATCCAGTCAGGTCGGCGGCCGTCATCACGGCCTTATTGAAAATGGCGCGATCGGCCTTTGTTTGTTGCATTTGGGCCGAGGTGAGATCCGCTTCATTAAAAAGCGCATCGGATATGTTGGCGCCGTTGAGCATGATGTTGGTCAGGTTGGCCTTGGACATCATGCATGAGGAGAAATCGGACCCTTGGGCGTTGACACCAGCAAGATTGGCGCCTGTAAAGTTGCATTGGCTGAAGGAGCGGCCTGACAGATCCAAGTTGGTGAAGTCACAATCATTGAAGCCGACAATGCGCAGTTTTACCCCGTCAAAACGAAATTTATGAAAATCCGCTTTCATGATCGACATGCGGTGCCAAGTTGACCCATCAAACTGGGCGCCATCGAGAAGGCAATTATCAAAAATACAGCGGTGGATGTTTGCTTGATCAAACTTGATGCCAGTAAGGTTGCAATTGCTAAAAATACAAAGTTCGATATTAATTTTTGAAAGATCCGCATGTGATAAATCACAATCGGAAAACTGACTCATGAACCAAGTCTGACCATTGGCGTCTACATCACTTAACTTACATCCACTCAACATGCAGGATTCAAAGTTGGGCAAATGTGTGGAGGCGGTTGAGAAATCGATGCTGCTTAAAAGACATTTTTTGAATTGCACATAATCAAAGACACAACGGTCTAGTTGGCAGTCGCTCAGGTGACAGCCTTCTAGTTTCCTGTTTTTATAGTTCAGACCTTGCAAATGCTCTCTGCTGATGATCATGCCCGCGGCCATGAGCAATTCCAAACGTTCTTGGTTCATTAATCTGCCTCCAACAAGGTTCTTTTGATGTTGGCACCTTCAATGTTGGTATGCAGATAGACCGCCTGATCCAAATTGGCCTGGTAAAGATTAACCCGCCCTAGGTCTGCACGAGCCAAGGCAGATTTGCGAAAATTAGCGCGCAGCAAGTCGGCGCCAACAAAATTACATTCCGATAGGTTGGCATTGTTTAAAAAAGCACCGCGAAGGGATGCCCCTGCAAAATTCGCCTGACTGGCATTTGATTTTGATAAATCCACACCATCCATCATGGCGCCCCGAAAATCTGCGCCAATTAGGATGCATTCATGAAAAGAATTTCCCTTGCCGGTAAATTTCGCACCCTTGGCAATTAATCCCGAAAAATCAAAGCCGGATGGCGCAAAATTTTCAAAAATAGCATTATTTGCAATCCAATTGGTCAGCGTAACTTTGGTTGGTGAAAACTTGGTGATGTAGGCATTGGTTAAGTCAAGGCACGAGGCCTCACCTTCAAAAATGGATAGTCCAGAAATGTGCGCATCATTGAGCCTCATGCCTTTAATACTTGTTTTAAACAAGTCAAAATCTTTAATTACAGCTGCCTGCAGATCCATGCCTTCCAGATCACATTCCATCCAAACACCACCCTGGAGGTTGGCCTGAGGAAATTTTGCCCGACGGGCCACGAGGCCCATCGCATGGCAAGAAATCAGTTGGCAGCCTTTGCCATGGGCGTCATCCAGCTGGGCCTTGGAAAGATTTGCCTCTGTGAGATCAGCGCCATCCAATAATGCGCCTTGAAGGTTCGCCTCGATTAGCACACAACGAGTAAGTTTTGCATGACGGAGATCTGCACCAGAAAGATCGGCCAGTTGCAAATTGCAGTCACGAAAATCTGCATGGCGTAAATCAGCACCCTTCAAATTGGCGCCTGTAAGGTCGCGACCCTGAAATGACCAGCCTAGGTTATGGTGAGTAGCAACGACATCACCAAGGTAGGCGCGCACATTTTCATTGGGAAGTGGATCAATTAAAAAAGCTTGGTCTGAAAGAAGCAAGCTATCATGAAGGGCGGATTTGGCCTCGAGCGTGATATCTTCCATCTCGCCTACCAACGAGCGAACCTTGGAGATTTCCTCCAAAGCATCTTCAGGCGTTTTGCTGACACTGGATTTTTCGTTATCTTGGACCTTGTCGATAAGCTTGCCATATGCGTCAGGCAATACTTTTTTTAGCTCTTCTTTTTGGTTGGGAACATCTTCTGGAACGGATGACGGATTGATGTCATCCAAAATATCAAAAATATTGTCTCCACTATTCTCGGCTATTTCATCATTTGCGTTGTGGGTGCCATCTTTTGCCCGAGAAAACTTATCTTTGTTCTCGTGATAAACCTCTATGGATTCTGCCAACACACTATCCAGCTTCCCGAACACATACTCCACATTGCCTTCATTTGAGAGCTCGTCGAGGTAACTGCCGTGCAATTGACCAAGTGCCTTGGCGAGCACAAATTTCTTGTTTTCCAAATCGGACTTTTCTGCGTTCAAGGTGAGGGGTTCTCCAACAATCTTCTCCACCCTTTGTTGTTCAGAGAGAATTGGTTCAGGCGTAGGTACCCCATCGCCATACTTGTCGATTAATTCTTTCTTTTTGGCCTCTAATGCAGCCTCCGTTTCCCGGGCCCAATCGTTCATTGCTTTAAGATCAACATGAAAATTTTCAATGTCATATGGTGTGATTTTTGGGGGGTCTTTAATAGCTGGCGCATCTTCTGAAATGCCTTCAGCAGGTGTTTCGTCCAACAAAAAAGATAATTCCTCCCCCACGGACATTTTGACTTGTTCCATAATCAGGTTTTCACCTGCTGTTTTTCTTTTTTGCTCGACCAGATCGGCTTCTGCTAATGCGTCGGCCTGAGCGCTCACAGCATTGGCGCTGCGCAGGGGTGAGAGATCAAAATCCTGCAGCACATACATCCAACCATGTTCCGGGTCTGCCCTCTTGCTAATGAATTGGACATAATGTTCTTGGGGTCTTGGTTCATCCCCAACACGTTCAAAGGCAACCAGAAGATTGCCGATGTCCGCCGCATCACTATCCTCCACCTTGATGATGCCTCGATGGATGGCAATGCCCCGTTTGGCGCTGCCATCGAGCATGACGGTATCAATCACGCTTTTGGTCTCTGTGATTTGGCCTGGCTTGTTTTCTTCGCCCTTGGCGCTGAAAATCCGGGTAACAAAAGGCGGTAGGACAGCTTCAATGCTTGACGCATCTGCATGAAAGTGAACCAGCCGAAAGGGTGTGGATGGGGCAAAAAAACCTTCCTGCTGCATCATTGGAGGCATGCGGTTAAAATACAACCAATCAATATCTTCTGGTAGGAAGGGGGCCTTTTTCTTCAACCAATTTTTGTCATAGGTGCCGGCCATGCGCTGACGTATGAGCAGTTCCGCAGGATAAGGATGGCCAGAAAATGCATGGCGCGGCAATTGGTTCGCCGCGGTGATTTCATCCCCGAGCAATTGAATATTGGGCAATTTGGCAGGCTTGCCGGCCCTGATGCTTGCCTCAGGTTTATGGCCACATCCAAGGGGGTTATGCTCATAACCTGGCCCACCATAGGAATGTTCCCAGCCCAGCGGCATGGTGGCAAAAAACTGTGGCCGGGTCATGGTCAAACGTCCATCGGGACCAGTTTGCCAATAATGGTCACCAAGAACATTAAGCTCGGCATGGATTTTGTCTATCTGGGCGCGGGCCTCTAATTTTTCGACCATTTGACCCGCGGGTGCTTGAACCTCACCAAGCAAAACAAGCTCAGCTTTGGCCTTGGGCATGCCAAGATCCGGCACACCCGGAAGGCGCTCGCCCAAAAATCCCCACATTTCTTGTTCAAGGATTAGCTGGTTGGGGTCATCAACATCGAAAAATTGAAAGACAGTGACCGCAAGGCAATGCTGGCCGCGCAACGAAAAAGCCCGGTAACTTATTGGCAGGGTGAAGGGTTTAATAATCCGCATGTTTCGCCCTAGCGCAACACCAAAAGGGCAAATTGGGTGGGGCTGTGGGGCGATTGTACCGATACGCCAAAGTCACTCAATTGCAGATCGGTAAAGCGGGTGGCGGGCATGAAACCCACCGATAACATGGTGGAAGACATTGTCTTTGTCCACATGCCACAGGCGCCACCCACCGACGCAGCACCCATGGTACCGATATTATGAAGCGGAAAGCACCAAGTCAGGTTGGTGTACTGGGTGGGAATCCCTGTTACGGTCATGGAGGTATTGACCGGGGCCAGAGGTATTGTCGGATCCGGACCAACAGCAACGCCAGGAATACAATTTGTTACGGCTATCACCATACTTATATCCTCGAATTAAATTTAGTATTTTGCGTGGACTGTCCAGCTACATCAATACCCATGGAAGACAGGAATTTAAAAGTACGGTCATATCGTTCTTTCTTTGTGTTTAATTCCAAAGTTAGGGCTTTCGTCTCTTGCATGACGTCGTAAATCTCATTGCTGAAACCCAACGCAATCTCTAAAGTACTCCCAGTGTAGAATTCTCGCTTACTGAATTGATCATTTTTTACCTTGTACCGTTTTAACTCTATCATAACAGAAAATACCGAACTTTTGAGCCCCGCGTGATACGTGAAACCAGTTTTGTTTATGGTGATGGCGAGGTTAAACGGCATGGATATTGACGTTTTGGCACTCATGGCGATGTTAATTTCGTAGCCAATACGGAAACGGGTGCTTGTGGTCGAGCCAGAAATTGTCAGCGAATTACCCACATTTGTGTTCAACACATCCGTAATGAGATTTAAATGTTTGGATTCGCGCGTCAAATTGCCCGTGTTTATGTTCATAAGGCTGTGTTGACAACGATTATTATCATGGATCGTGATGTTTTCGTCTCCTTCAACAACATGCTCATAATCTAATGCCTGATGGTTCCGACTGTTGGCGGTTTCATACATGCTTGCATCACTATCTGTACTTTTAACAGTTTCTTCCCAAGAATGTTCAGTTTTCAAAATCATATTATTCGACACTGAATATCGGATATCTTGATTAATAATAAGCACAAAATCACCTGTTGTGGTCGACGAAATACTATTTGCATTAATCAATAAGGAAGCTTCTTTTGAAGCGTTGGGAACATGAATGGAGTAACTCGTGGACATTTATCCTAGATCCTCACTACGTTTCCCTTGCACACGAAGTTTGATGCCATCCAATTCCAACGCGTTTTGTATATTTTGTTTTTCCATGGCGTCTAGCGCCAACATCACCGCAGTTACGTTTTCCTTTTTATTTTTTTCGCTTTGCAACAAGGGGTTGAGCTTCGTTTCACTGCCCAAAACTATTTTTTGCGTTTTGCCGCCAATAATTTCAATTTGGCCAGCCCCTAAGTAAAGCTTACTCTCGTTGTTTGCAACGCCGATGTGGAGGTAGTCTGTAGACGTAAAATTCAAAGTTACGCTTAAGCCTTGAAATTGACTAAAAGTACTTGCAAGGTTGATGTTTAATGTGCCTCCAATTGTGAATGACATGTTGGTTGCAGGATCTTTTCCTCCAGTATTAAATGGATCTAAGGCTGGATGTAACAGCTCTGTTGCCTTTTCTGTCATGGTGAAATTTTGATAAAACGTAAGCGTGAAGACGGATTCTATTGCCTTCCCCGGATCTCCTTTTTCTGGTTGGTCTTTTGGTATGCCGTAACAAATATTACCTTGAGACTTTTCAAGCATGATTATGCCTGAGTAGGAGTCATTTTCGCTCGACTCAGTCCTTTTGCCATTAACCGTCTCATGGTGTTTGGATGTTGTGTCGTAATCATCTTTATCACCTATGCGTTCTTCCTCATCCCCTGAGACTACTTCAGTGATTGATTGAGCGCAGCGGCTGTAACTACCACCCACATAAATCACCTGATCTTCGCAAGTTACATAGCTTCCACCGCCGGAAATATTGGTATTGATATTCATGTCAGCATAAGAAATTATAAAGATACCCTCCTCATTAGAAACCCAACTCGCGCTGGTGATGGCCCAATTACTATGTCCAGGCTGTGAGGGAACGGCTGGGTCTGATGTTGTTGGATCTCCTAGGCGTATGTAACCATAATTGGGCACTGCAATCGAATAGTAAATCATGTTTGAACTTCCACAACAGACCCAGTATTGCGTGTCTCTGCGCGGGTATCATCTTTCGCACAGGAATGAATTGCAGCCGCGCACATTTGCAATACCTCTTGAGACTTCGCATTGTTGAACAATGATAACATCATGGAAATACTGGCGGATTCCTGGCAGACTAACTTGTCTTCCTTTTTTTTGTCTGCATTTTTGTAAAAAAGTCCCAGTTTAAATTCGAACTTATTTAGACCGGCACCAAGATAATACTTGTTTTCAGTATCAGTTTGAAAAAATATATTTGCGCCATATTGCATGATGCTAGCTGCTCCACTAATATTTATTGCTGTGTCACGATCACGAACAACATCAACCAATCCGGCGGGGCCGGCAAAACCCAAATTAATCGAAAAATTTAGCGCAAATGAAGTGCTGCTTCCCGTTCCTTTGCTTATGGAAGTCACACTCCCAAGGAAAAAATCTACGGAGTGTTTTGTGTTCCCATCAAACGAGGCACAATTTCTCCAGAAGCTCTGATACGAAAAAGTGCATGTATCTTCGCTTTTTTGAAAGTAATCACCTGCAACGTCAATAATATGTTCATCTGCTACCACGCTTCGACTTTTTGACGTTGTGGCAACATTGTTTTTGATTGTTCTTGTAATGTTACCAGATGCCTCGCGGGTATCTGATCCATTAATAAATGTTTTTCGTTTTCCCTTTATT
>MDTB01068339.1_pt1 | contig 10973 bp, 3 predicted proteins | sample 811161 | NCBI WGS metagenome assembly MDTB01 (sample SAMN05326650, study PRJNA326480) | marine metagenome | isolation source: seawater | place: Mediterranean Sea | collected 2009 | reverse complement strand
CCAGGTTTTACATTTCCAGATACTGATGGGATGAGAGTTGAATTAATACCAACTGTCCCTCAATGGGCACTAGATATGGAAGTAGAGCTTCATCCAAATGAAATAAGAACCTTAATTAGAGTAGTTAATGAATTGGGTCAAGAAGTAGATCCAAATACAGCACCAAATGGTTCAGTTTTATTCTATATTTTCAATGATGCAACTGTGGAGAAAAGAATAAATAGTAAATTTTAAATATTTGAATTATGAAAAATATTGTTCAATATCTTACTAGTACTTTACTTTTATTAACATTTCATCTTAATGCTCAGGACTGTGAGCTTCCTGAAGCCTATCCAGGTACAATTACAGGTTCAAATATGACCGTAATGCTTTTGCCAGGATTTATACAATCTCTTCCCAATATTAATGAAAATGCATATGTAGTTGCTATATCAGAATCAGGGTTTGTTTTTGGTTCCGCATTGGTCTTTGGTCAAAGTCAAACTTCACTTGCTGTATGGGGTGATGAAAGTCCTAGTGATGATTTAGTTAATGGTGCACTTTCAGGTGAACTAATTACTTTTCAACTAATTAGTGGCGAAGACTTATATCAAGTTGTATATACTTCACCAGTTAATTATGAAACTAATGGTTTAGCTTTTTTAAATGATGTAAATTTTGATTTAATCGATTGTTCCATTGTCCCTGGTTGTATTCATAATTGGGCAGATAATTATAATCCATTATCTACTGAAGATGATGGTTCTTGTTACCTTTATGGGTGTCACAATCCTAATGCCTCTAATTATAATGCATATGTTACTTTTGATGATAATTCATGCTTATTTGATGAATCTTATTTAAATCAAATAATTTTAGAAAGAGATACGCTTCAAGAATTATCTGATACATTTGAAAGTCAAATTGTAGATTTACAAAATCAACTTTCTCTTGCGATGCAGAATCAAGATGACGGTGTTTATCAAGCGGATGTTGATGCTCTTGAAGATCAAATAGATACTCTTATACTTCAGATTGCTGAACTATCACATAATTCATTAGATGCTCAGTTGGTTTATTTTGAAAACCAAATTGATGTTGATAATCCATCTCAATATAATGTACTCTTGCATGCATTTACTTCTGTTTCTGAAGCTTACGCTGAGTGTAATCCGAATGTTTATGGACGTATTCCTATGACATTATACGAAGGTTGGAATATGATTGCATATAACTTGGTCTATGAAACCAATGCAGCAAATACATTCATTTCAATTTTTGATAAGATGATGCTATTAAAAAGTAATGATGGAAATATATATTGGCCTCTATATAATTATAATGGGATTGGAGTTTTACTTCCGGGTCAAGGGTATCAAATAAAAATGAATGAGACAGTAGATGAGTTCTATTTTGAATAAGGAATTAGACTAATTTATCTTCAATTTTTTAATTCATTTCACATCAATAAACATCTAAATTTCAACGTATAATATTATGTTGATTAATCGTTCAGCATAAATTTTGCACTAATACATCAATTTACACTATATTTGACACTAATTTGCCCTATTGGTTTTTGATTAAAATCTGTAGTTGTAGAAACGTTGTTATGAAAAATAGATTGTATTTATTTACGTGTTTTATCTCTATTTTATTTTTTCTTAGTTCATATAAGAATATAGTGGGATCAGAGGGTTGTCCTTCTAGAGGCGATAAAGGGTTCACTATTGGAATGAAGGCTTTTGGTGGTGTTATCTTTTATCTTGATAAGACTAAGAAACATGGCTTGGTCGTTTCTACAGAAAATGTTGGAGGTAGTTGGATGACTTACCCTTGGGGCTGTTATGGTTTATCAATATTAGATGCAGAAGGAATTGATGTTGGGACAGGTAGATTAAACACAAATGCTATTGTTAGTGCTTGTGATGAAGAAGGAACTGCTGCTCATGCCTGTACTAATTATCAGTATGAAGGTTTTTCGGATTGGTTTTTACCTTCTTTAGAAGAATTGGAATTGATTGCTGAAAATTTAGGTTACGATGAAGAGTTTTTAGATGTGATTCAATTTGATAATGCTAATTATTTGTCTTCGACACAGTTGAAGAATAAAAAACATAAAATTAATTATGCTTGGTCTGTTAATCTTATTGAAGGTTATCCGACCCCTAGTTATAAATCAAACAAACAAAAAATTAGAGCTGTAAGGGCTTTTTAATATTTACCATATAGATATGAATAACTTTTTTAAAAAAACGGCACTTTTATTTTTATTGTTTTGTTGTTCTGAATTAACCTATTCTCAATGCGTCAATCCTAGTGTAAATATAGATGCTGGAAATACACAAGGTTTTTGTGCGCCAACAGAAATTAATTTCCCTACAATTTGGCCTGATTTTAATAATATTTCAACTGAATATATATTTATTCTTCATGACCTTGAAGAACCTTATACACTTACAGATACTTTAAGTTATTTTCATGATGATAATCTACCTGAAAGCATTTCTTTCTCTTTTGAGACTTCTTCTTGTAATGCAAGTGGTCTTGCATATCAAATTGATGTCTATATTAAGGATATTGATTGTGAAGATGGCAATTTTAATACTTCAAGCGGTGAATTAATTACATCTATATTTCCTATTACTGTTAATGATATTCCAGAAGCTGGTTTTACATATGATGAAACGGGTTGTTCTATATATACTTTGACCAATGAAAGTATTCCAGGAGAACAGGTTGAAGGAGAACAAATTGATAATTTAACATGTTCTGATAATCCAGCCTCTGTAAATTGGATTATTGATGCAGATCCAAGTCAATATCAAGTGTTAAATGGTTCATTAGGAGAAAATGACCTACCTGGTACTGATCAGGTAATTATTGAGTTCAATGAGCCTGGTACATATGATGTTATTATAGAAGCAGAGACTTGTGGAATTGATAGTTATACCGATTCAATTTGTGTTAGGGATTATAATTTTGACATTAATAATCTTAATTTTAATTTTCCAGATATTGTTTGTGTGAATGAGACAGTAACCTTAGAGAATGATATCTCCTCTATATTTGTATGTAACCCTGATAACATATGGTTTTCGTGGCAAATTAATCCAGTATCTGTATCCTGTGATATAGAGGATGATAATTTAATTTTTGATGAACCAATTACGAGTGCCTCACCGAGTTTTAGTGTTTCAAATCCAGGTACGTATCAAATTGTATTTAATTCAGATGATTCTTGTATTATACCTACAATTGATACCACACATACCTTTACTGTAAAAGGTTTTCCTCAAATAGATGAATCTTCATTTGATTATATTCAAGCTTGTGATTTATCTACCGATTTGACTGTTGACTTTGATACTTGTTTGTCTGATACTCCTTATTCATCTACATGGAACATTACATCTGGAGGATCTGCAGTATTTTCTGGTAGTTCTGAAGTGAACCAAAATACTGTTACCTTTCAAGATGGTGGTGATTATATTTTAGAATACACTTTAAGTTCACTGATTAATAGTTGTGGTAGTGATACAGCGTATTTTGATCTTTCTATAGTAGATAGTCTTTTCTTAGACTTAGGAAATGATACTTTGATTTGTGAAGGTGAAGACTTTTTAATCGACCCAATTATTTCTGGAGGTACTCCTGAATATGCCTATGTTTGGGAAGATGAAAATGGAGTTCTTAGTGAAGGTCCTCAATTTAATTTATTTAATATTACAACTAATCACGAAATTATTCTTCAAGTTACAGATTCAAATGATCCAAATTGTGTTGTTAAAGACACTATTTTTATTACAGTTGAGTCTTTGCCTTCATACACTTTAGAATCACCGCTTCCAAAGTGTGAAGCTGTCCCGTTAGAAATTTCATTTGAAGAAGTAATCACTCCTGGCGATATTGTAATATGGGAAAATATTGTGGAATCTCCAATTTTCATCTATAATGATGATCTTGACTCTATGATTCATGTTGCTGTAACTTCTGAAGTTGGTTGTACGCTTTATGATTCTACTCAAGTTGAGGTCTCAATCATAGAAGATTTTGATAATTTACCTGACACCATTTATTTGTGTTCTAATCCAATAATGCAATTGCCTGACACTATCACACATCCCACTATTAATTCTAGTGGAGTATGGTCTGGAGATGATGTAGCTGGACCAGATAATGAAGGGAATTACTATTTCACAAATGAGACTGTTGGTACTTACATGGTTTATTATACTATAGAAAACGAGGATGGATGTACTAAAACAGACTCATCAATTGTTGACGTATCTACTAATCCTTCAATGAATTTCACGCCTAATGGAGCTGCTATATGTACTCCTGGTGAATCATATATTGTATTTACGCAAACTACACTTGAAAATCCAATATCTACTGAGTATAATATTCAAATTTATGGTGATGCAGGATCATTAGTACTCGATACTATTTTTAATCAAACTAGTCTATTGCCTGACACTTTCTTTTTTGTATTACCTGAATCTTCCTGTGATTTTACTTTTGATGATCTAAATGGCGCAGTTGATGGGCGATATTTTATCATGGCTTCAGCTGATAATAATTGTGCTCCAGTTCCATCCATTAGTACAGGTTATGTAATGAGTGCACAAGAAGCTGTAGCTGATTTTACCATTGACAATCCAGAGGCTTGTCATGCAGACTCTATTTACCAATTTACAAATACATCTATTGGTCAAAATAATGATTTTGGTACCTGTAGTGATCCTGATTTAGAATGGGAAATATTAACTGGTATAGAAGGTGTTGATTGGGAATTAGTTGTAGATAGTATAGAAACAAATAGTCTAGGAGATATCTTAACTGGAACCGAAGGCTCTGACACCTTACTTATAAGGTTTTTAAATAGTGGAACCTATGATATTAAGTTAATTGCGAGTTCTTGTAAATCTGATACTATAATTAAAACTATTGTAATTGATTCTATTCCTAATTTAGGTGTAATATCTGATAGTCTTAATATTTGTGGTCCAGATAATGCATTTGTTGTTTTAAGTCCTGAAACTTACGATAATATTGATACCACTAGATATGAAATAAGAGTTTATGGTGGGGAGTCTGATACAATTGATATTCAAAGTTATACCCAATTAACGCTTCCTCTTGATAGTATAATGATAGACTCAATAACACGAAGTTCCTGTGATTTTAATTATAATGATGACAGTTATGATGGTGCGTATAGGGTAGAAGTTTTAGCTTTTAACAAATGTGATTCATTTGCAGTTGATACGTTTAAGGTTTATTATAGTGAAGCTATTGAGGCTACTTTCACAATTGATAATAATTCATCATGTGAAGATTCTATATATGCCTTTATTAATACAACTGATGATAGGTATAGATATAATAATGGAAGTGATTGTGTAGATCCTGATATTCAATGGGAAATCTCTGGAGTTGAGGGCGTTGATTGGGAATTAGTTGAAGATAGTTTAGATACAAATAGTCTAGGTGATATATTTACTGGAACTGAAGGTTCTGACACCTTGCTTATAAGATTTTTAAATACTGCTGAATACTCAATGCAATTGATTGCTAATTCTCCTTGTAGTAGTGATACTTCTGCTCTTAACTCATTTATATTTGATCCTATAGTTGAGTTTGGTATTGATTCAGTTGCCCAAAGCATTGATTCACTATCAATGAGTTTTTGCGGTGATACAGTTCCTTATATCGTATTGTCTGCAGAATCGTATGAAAATACTGATACAACTACAACATTTCACATATCAGTTTATAGTGAAAATACTGCGATACAGCAATTCTTTGTAGATTATAATTCTGGTTTTGATGATGTACTTAATCCTGATATACTTAATTTTAGTTCATTAGAAGGGAATGATACTACCTTTATTTCTACTATTACTTTTGGCGATAACATTTACTTAGATGAAATAAATTCCAGCTCTTGTAGTTTTAATTATGATGATGATATATATGATGGCGCTTATAAAATAGAAATATTAGCTAAAAATAGTTGCGATGAAGACACCCTTAATGCAAGGATTTTTTATTCTGATTCGGTCCAAGCTAATTTTGAAATTGATGATCCATTAGGTTGTCATGCTGATAGTATTTACATTTTCACCAATACTTCTTTAGGTTTAAAAAATGAAAATGATGGTTCATGTTCTGATCCTAAAATATTTTGGACTATTAATGGTGAAAGTGTCTCAACTGATTGGGAAGTTGTTGATAGCTTTACAGGTGATATATTAACTGAAACTGTAGGTTCTGACACCTTGCATATAAGGTTTTTAAATAGTGGATCTTATAGTGTTCAATTAACAGCATCAACTTGTTCTATAGATTCTTTTACAGATTCTATTGTTTTTTACGGTATTCCTGATATTGGTACTGAAAGTAATGTTGATCATTTATGTGGTCCAGATAGTGCATTTATAGTTTTAACCCCTGAAACTTACTTAAATCCTGATTTTACTTCGTATAATATATTTGTTTATGGTGGAGAGTCTGATACAATTGACATTCAAAGTTATACCCAATCAACACTTCCTCTTGATAGTATAATGTTAGATTCAATTACACGTAGTTCATGTGACTTCAGTTATGATGACCCAACTTATAATGGTGCCTATAAAGTAGAAATTGAGGCATCTAATTGTGATACATCATCTATTGTTTATACTAAGATTTATTTTACAGATCCAGTAGACCCTATATTTATTATTGATAGTATAAATGCATGTACTAACAATAGGTTTACATTTGAAAATGAAACTACTTCGTTACAAAATAATTCCGGTACTTGTTCTCCTGCTCATTATTATTGGGAACTATCTGGAGTTGAGGGCGTTAATTGGGAACTTGATCTAGGTATGTCATTAGGTGATGTTTTAACTCCTGGGAGTGATTTCTTGTCAGTTAAATTTTTTGATAATGCCTCCGATGAATATGTAATGTCTTTAATTGCCTCTACCTGTAATACAGATACTGTGTCTGAAACTTTTTGTGTTCAAACTAAATTAGATTTTATTGAAGAACAAGAACTTATTTCAATTGAAGATACTGCTTGTGTGGATTTACCATTAGTAATAGAAAATGATATCACAGATTCGCAAGCATGTGGTATGAGTTATTTATGGACCGTTATTCCAATTGATACATTCTGTTTAGCTAACAATACTCTTGATTTTTCCATAACTAATGAGACTGAATCTAAACCAGACATTATAATCTTTAATTCTGGAACTTATAAAGTTTCCTGTACCATTACAAATGAATGTGGAGAAGAAGAGATTATAGAGAACTATGTTAATGTATTAAAATCTCCAGAGTTGACTTCTTTTGAAATCAATTATTTGAACATATGTGATTCGAATCATATATCTATAGATTTATCAATAGATACCTGTGCTGATGCTTTATATCCTCATGTATGGAATTTTGATACTGATGATAATGTAATAGTTCAAAATGATACTTTTCTTGAAATTATCTTTGCAGAATATGGTAACAATCCAGTTCAATATTCTGTTGGAAATTATTGTGCTGTAGCTGATTCAATTCATGTCCATACTTCATTTGAACCACTTGTAGAACCACTTTATTCAGATATTACTTTATGTATTGAGCCTGATTATATTTTAGAACTAGTTAATGACTCCTTAAATGGTTATTGGGAATTAAATCACCCATCTCTTTCTATCGATACTTTAGGTAATTATATCTTTTCACCAATTGAAGCAGGTAATTTCACTTTGTTATATTCTTATACTGCTTGGAATGGTTGTGATTCAGTATTTAAAGATCTTAATATTATTGTTCAAGAAGATCCTCAAATTGAAGCTGTTGTTAGTAGTGAGGCATGTGTAGGTGAAGAAGTTTCTTTTAATGTATCCCCTGTTGGGCCCGTTTTTGATTTAATATCTGGTGATACTTTCTTTTGGTTGGGATCACAACCAGTAGGTTCTGTTCTAACTCCAGAGACTGCTTTTGACTTACATCCTACTTCAGGTACAATCTCTGCTAATGATATTGGTGAATATTCAAGTTATTTTTATTACGAATCAACAGAAGGTGATGGAACATGTTATACAACCGATACTATGTTATTTATTGTAGATGGCCCTGATTTTTATATTACTTCAACTGAAGCAATAGATACAATTCTCTGTGATGGCGATACCACAGAATTGTCATTTTATATTAATTCAATTGCTAATGGTCCTTATGATGTTCTGTGGGAACCTACAGGTCAGGTTTCTCATACTATAGATGTAAATCCAGCTGAATCTACTACCTATATTTGTTCGATTACCGATGATAATGGTTGTGTTGCAACTGATACTCTTGAATTAGATGTTTTATGTACTGATCAAAATTTTGAATATTTTAGTATTTTAAATGAAACACAAGCTTTATTTCCAAGTATTACTTCATATGATAGTATTTTATATGAAGGATGTAAAGGGGCAAATATTACTTTCTTTAAGCCTGATTGTATTGATATTAGTGATGAACTAAGTATTACATATAAAATAAGAAAATATTCTAGTAATAATGACACCATAAACTATGGCTCATATTTTGAGTGTGATGAAGATTTCTGTATATACCCACCATTAGAAAATAGTGAAATAATTATTCCTAGCGATTCTTCTAGTGTGACTTTAGAGATTTGGACAATAAACGACTATAACTTTGATTTAGATACTATTTCATTTGGAATAAACCAAATCACATATTCAGATTGTTTTACTTCTGATTCTGGTGTTGTTTATGTAGAATTTATTATTGTTGATCAACCTGATTTTAATCTTGATATTACCGAATCATTCACAACTTATTGTCCTGGTGATGATGCGATTATTGAAGTTTTCCCTATAGGAGGTGTAGGTGGAGAGATGCTTGCGCAAGGAAGTACTTCTGATAGTGATCCTTATGTTTTTGAATGGGATCACATTGGATCTACTGCAAGCCAGGTTATGAATCCTGATTCTACAACTACTTTCTCTGTTACAGTTACTGATGTGTGTGGAGCTATTGATACTGCATCTGTAGAAGTTGTAGTGACCGAATATGATGAATTATTAGCTTATGCAGATACAACTCATGTTTGTGAAGATACTCTTGCTCAAATTTGTGTTACTGTTGAAGGTGGTGAAGGGAATTATAGCTATTTATGGTCTAATGAATCTATAACAGAATGTATTGAAGGCTACCATCAAGATGATGCTTACACTGTAACAGTTACTGACGGATGTGATATTGATGTTGAAGCTGATGGGTTTATTAGACAGGGATGGCCATCTGATCCATATTTTGAATATCTACCTCAACCTCATGTCGAGTTTGGTGTTGAGTTTTATAATTATACTGCTGGTCTTTTTGAAAACACTTATTTATGGGATTTTGGTGATATGTTTTATTCAGATCATTATCATCCAACACATACTTATCCTATAGAAGGTACTTATAATGTGACACTTACAGTTAGAGATACTTTTTATATTGATTGTATAAAAGAATATAGTTCATATGTTATAGTTGAACCATCTTTTGAATTATGGGTACCAAATTCCTTCACACCAAATAATGATGGTGTTAATGATTTCTTTAAACCAGTTATTATAGGTTCTGATTATTATGAGTTAATAATAAGTGATCGTTGGGGTGAAACTGTATTCACATCTTTCGATATTAAAGAGTCTTGGGATGGTTATCAAGATGGTAAAATTGCGCCTATTGGCGTTTATAAATGTGAGGTTATTTATTCTAAACCTAATGACATTATGAAATTATCACACTACGTTAATGTTAACTTAATTAGATAATGCGAAGCTTCCTATTACTTGTATTACTATTTAGTAGTTTTAATTTAAAAGCTCAGGAATTTTATACGCTAGATTACTTTCCTGTTTGGGATATGCCTACTACCCAGTTTAATGGTTTAGGTCAAGATTTAATAGGTCCTAATTTATACCAGCCATTTAATTCAGTAGAGATATTTAACATACATTTAGAATATACTTTTTTTGTAAAACGAATTACAGGAACTGCTTCTACACCTTTTGGATCTACTTTTAGTGGTGCTGTAATTATGCCACTATGGTTTAAGGTTCAGGATACATATGGGGCGAACTGTAAGTTTTTGAAACCTGATGTTATTATTGATCCTGAGACTCCTTCAATACTTCCAGAATGTGGGGTTGTTAATGCCAGTTGGGTAGCTCATGACTATGTAGGTCAAACATCTTTGAACACAGCAATTATTACTCAAAGTGAATTCCTGGTAATGATTGCTAATACTGAAGTTGGTGATGTCATTGAATCACAAATTAGTATTGATATTCAAACACCAATGAATGTTGTTAATGAAGCTGATGGACTTTACATGTTTAATGATTATTATGGGAATTGGAGTGATGAATTAAATGCTGGAAACTGGTTTGCTGTTAAAGATCTTAATGGAAATATTTTTCCGATAGATTCTTTTAATGGTTTCGAAATAGGAGTTGAATATACTGACATCTCTATTAATCTTGTTGAAGATGATAGCCATCAACTAGATTATTTAGGTCTACAAGAACTTAAAGATACGATGATTTGTGAATCTCAAATTTTAGAAGTTGATTTTCCGTTTGGAGATTTTGATGATTATGACACATTTCAATGGAGTTTTAATGATGAGTTGTTTTCAGTTGATAGTACTTTACTTGCTAATCAAGAAGGTTTGTATACTTTAAGTTTGTATGGTTGTGACACGATAAATACAACATTTTCTTTATCTTATTATGATGTCGATTTGACTTTATTTGACCAATCTGTATGTCCTGGAGATACTGCATTTATAAATTTTCCAACAGGAGATTTTTCTATGTATAATGATTTTGTATGGAATTTTGAAGGACAATTTTTTAGTGAAGACAGTACCATTTCAATTACTCAGGAAGGGACTTATGATATTGTGTTTTATGGTTGTGACT
>MDTB01179614.1_pt1 | contig 10975 bp, 11 predicted proteins | sample 811161 | NCBI WGS metagenome assembly MDTB01 (sample SAMN05326650, study PRJNA326480) | marine metagenome | isolation source: seawater | place: Mediterranean Sea | collected 2009 | reverse complement strand
TATATTGCATATAATTTAAAATATTTTAATTTTTGCAAAATTAATATAGATTATTTTTTGTGTTAAATATTGTAATAGTTTATTTTATAGCAAGTTTTCTAATACTATTATCAGTTTCAAAAATTTCATATGAATGTAATTTAGTAGACATACCAAATAAAAGAAAGATGCATCTTAAGCCTACGGCTTATACTGGGGGATTGGCGTTATGTTTGATCTATATTTTATCTATCTATTTATTTGATTTTACTGATCAAAAATTAAATTTAATTCTTACATCAGCTTTTTTAATTGGGATTGTTGGTTTTATTGATGATAAATATAACCTAAATGTAGGTGGCAAATTAAGCCTACAAATTATTCCGATTATTTATTTAATCTTACTGGAAAATTTTAACTTAAATCAAATTGGAGGCTACAATTATTTTAAACTTGAATTGAATAGCCTTTCGGTCCCCTTTACTCTGTTAAGTGTAATGTTCTTAATTAATTCTTTTAATTATTTTGATGGTTTAGATGGGACTTTAAGTTTTACAACAATTTCTGTATTGAGTATCTTTTTTTTCTTAATACCAAGCGAAAAAATTCAGCTATTTTTAATTGTAATTTTGATTCCAATATTAGTTTTTTTATTGTTTAATTTTTCTATATTAAAATTACCAAAATTATTCTATGGAGATAGTGGCAGTTTATTATTGGGTTTTATAATATCATTTACAATAATATATTTAGCAAATCAAAAAATTGTGCATCCAATTTTGCTTGCATTTTCAATTTCAATTTTTGTTTATGAGTTTTTGTCAATTAATTTAATTAGACTTATTAGTAATAAAAAAATTTTTAAAGCTGGGGCAGATCATTTGCATCATATTTTATTTAAAAAAAAAAAATCACTATTCTTAACGAATTTTTTAATTTCAATTATGAATTTTTTTTTCTTTGCTTTTGGTTATTTAAGTTTTAAGTTTATAAGCCCACTTTCCTCACTTATTTTGTTTGTATTTTTTTTTATTATTTTTTTTATTTATAGAAATAAATTTTACAAAAAATTTAATTAATTATAATAATGCTATTAGTTATTTAAACTTCAAATTTTTCAATTACCTGGATTATTTAGACAGCAAAATATTAGACCACTTACTTAAAATTTTATCTTTTGCAAAATATTTTTTATAAGCACTTATTGCATTACTATTCATTTTTGATTTCCACGAATTATTTTCCAAGAGATTAATAAAATATTCTGAAATTTTTTTTGGCTCTGATGAGGAAATGCAAAAACCATAATTCTCATATTCCATTAATTTTGCAATTTCACTGTCTTTTTCTAAAACTGCAATTATTGGTGTACCTTGCTCTAGATACGTCATTATTTTACCTGGATAACCATATTTATAAACATTGGAGTCTAAAGAAACTAATCCAAAATCTGCTTTCTTAATCATATCTTTTACTATTTGTACTGGCTGTCGATCAATTATGTGAACATTTGCATTATTTTTTTTAATTTTAAAAGCTAAATTTTCTTTGGCACTTCCGTCCCCAACAAGAATTAATTTTATATCTTTTTTGTTCTTTAATAGAGCCATTGCATCAACAACTTTCTCTAAAGCCTGAAAACGTCCTAAATTACCTGCAAATATAATTGTTAATCTATTATCGTTTGATTTGAAATTTTCTTCAGCAATTGATTTATCTAATCTTTCAGTTGGAATTGAAAAATTATTAATGATTTCTATTTTGAATCTATTGCTTCTATTTCTTGAAAGAAGTGAATTCTTCACATCTAAAGAGTGTACAATTACTGGATTTGCTCTACCACAACTCCAATTATCCATTTTTTTTAATACCGCGTATAAGAAAGGATTAGAAAAGTCTTTAGAAAGTTTTCCGATTTCTGGATGCAAGTCCATGCAAAAATATATAAACTTAGTTGTTGTTATATAAGCTGCTAATGCTGCAAAGAAACCTCCAATTATTGGAGGAATAGAAGTTGAAATAATTACATCATAGTTATTTCGAATGGCTAAATAATTAGTCAAAATCCCTAATTTCAATCCATTTAAAATCTTTTTTAGAGGATTTCTTCCCTCAGTAATTAGTTTGATTCTTCTGATCTTTATATTGTTAATAGTTTCATTTTTTTTTGCATAAATTTTTAAGGAATCTAAATTATAAGAAGGTAAGGATGTTATTACTTCAACCGTGTGCCCTTCAGAACTGAAGTGTTCAGCTACATTCTTTAATATTTGACCACAATTAACCGTGTCTGGCCAAAAGTAACGGTGGGTTAATAAAATTTTCATTAATTTTTTGTAAACTTAAAATTAAATTATGCTAATCAAAATATCGGGTTTTTTTACCTTTTTTATCTTTTTCACCTCTTTTTTTCCAAAGTGCGCTATGAGGCCTCTTAATCTTTATTTGATCTGGAGATCTCTCTTCTTTTGTATAGTAGTATAATAAAATACTTTTTCTCGGATTACCATCAGGAAAGTTTATTGGATCAGGTAAACCATGCCAACTAGTATCATGAGTATCAAAAACCACCAATCTATTAAAAATTGGTTCAATTTTTTTTAAACACTTTTCACCTTTGCTATCATACAACCCAAATTCGCCTCCCCACTTTAAGGTCCAATTTTTATTAAGAAATAATAGAGCATTCAGCCGTCTATTTAAACCAGTGGCGTCATGGTAATTTCCATCAACATGAACATCTAACAATCCCCCTTTTTTTGTTACATTTAATCCTCCACCAGTAAAATAAGGATCTGGAATAAGCTTTTTAATCTTAAATATTTCCGAAACTGATTTCAAAAAATCTGCTCCATTCATTATTCTTATCACATCTATTATGCCCTCAGGAATATCAAACTCTGAAGTCCATTTAGATCTATACTTAACTTCTATATCTTTATCGTTTGTAAATTCCCAACTTTTATCCAATATATTTGGAAAATTTTTTAAACATTGATTAATTAACTTTTTGTCAAAAAAATCATCAATTACTAGATGTTTATAAGGTTTGATAAAATAATTAATATTATTTTTAGAATTTTTAATTTTTTGGTTCACATAATCAGAGTATATTTTTAATTTATTTTGAGAAAACATAAAATATTTAATGTAGTATAAGCTATTTAAATCTTATCAATATTTTTTCCATACAATTCTATTTATATAATCCGTATAACTATAAATAATACGTAAAATTTTTTCACTAACATTAGTTACGTTATAGTCTTCAACAGTTTTTAATAAACGATCTTTACTATTAATCTGACTTTCTAAGATTTTAAATCCTATTTTAATATTTTTAATATCCAATCCTACCATCATTACTGAGGCCTCCTCCATACCTTCATGACGCTCATGTGTTTCACGAATATTTAAAGCAGGAAAATTCAGTATTGAAGATTCTTCAGTTATGGTTCCACTGTCTGACAAAACTGTATGTGCATTAATCTGCAATTTTATATAATCATAAAAACCTAAAGGTTTTATTATTCTCACATTCGAATTAAATGAAATATTACTTACATCAATTTGTTTTTGTGTACGTGGATGTGTTGAAACAATAACTGGTAACCCATATTCTTCTCCTAGAGTATTCATAACTGTTACAAGCTTTACAAAATTTTTTTCAGAATTAATATTTTCTTCTCGATGAGCACTAATCAAAAAGTACTCACGTTTTTTTAAACTTAGTCGGTCTAAAACATTGGAATCCAAAATTTTTGGCATGTAAAAATTTAATACTTCTAACATTGGGCTTCCAGTTTTTATAATTTGGTCTACTTTCAGCCCCTCTCTTAATAAGCAATCTCTCGCAATTGAACTATAAGTTAAATTTATGTCTGAGATATGATCAATAATACGCCGATTAATCTCCTCTGGGACTCGTTGATCAAATGAGCGATTTCCTGCTTCCATATGAAAAATTGGGATTTTATTTTTTTTAGCTGAAATTGCTGCTAAACAACTATTGGTGTCCCCTAAAATCAAAACTGCATCTGGTTTATAATTTAAAAAAACTTTGTCTACTTTTGAGATAATCAGCCCAATGGTTTCTGCTGTAGTTGTTCCAGCTGCTTCAAGAAATACATCTGGTTTACGTATTTCTAGCTCTTCAAAAAAAACTTGATTCAATTCATAATTATAATTTTGTCCAGTATGCACTAACGTATGTTCGCTAAATTTATCGAGTAAAGAAATAATTCTTGAAAGTCTAATAATTTCAGGTCGTGTTCCAACTATAGTCATTATCTTAAGCATCAATTTCTTTCTTTACAAAATCAAGACTCATTAGCAATTTCTTCAATTGCTTAATATTAAGTCGTTCTGTGTTATGTGAGGTGTAATCATCACTTTTAGAAATCGATTTTTGACCTTTTATAAAATATTTTGCATGGTTTAAATCACGAATATCTGAAGGTATGCAGTAAAAACGGCCCATATCTTTTGCTCTAATCATCTCTTCACGAGAAAGAAGTGATTCAAACAACTTTTCCCCATGGCGAGTTCCTATAATTTCAACTTTTTCTTTTTTACCAAAAATTTCATTCATTACTCTAGCTATATCAGCAACAGTTGCAGCAGGGGCTTTTTGAACAAAAATTTCACCCTTTTTAGCGTTTTTAAAAGCATACAATACAAGGTTAACAGAATCTTCAAGCGACATCATAAAACGAGTCATTTGTGGATCGGTTACTGTTAAAGCTTTACCTTTCTTAATTAAATCAATAAATAATGGAAGTACTGATCCACGAGAGCCCATCACATTGCCATAACGTGTCGCACAAAGAATTGTTTTATTATTTCCATACAAGTTTGATTTAGCTATAATCAACCTTTCCATCATTGCTTTAGAAATTCCCATTGCATTTATAGGATAAACTGCCTTATCCGTACTTAGTACCACAACTCTTTTAATTTTATTTTCAATAGCAGCATTAAGAACATTCTCTGCACCAAGTATGTTGGTTCGTACCGCTTCCATTGGGTAAAACTCACATGAAGGAACCTGTTTTAATGCGGCAGCATGAAAAACATAATCAACTCCCTTCATGGCCTGATTAATACTATCAAAATTACGAACATCCCCAATATAAAATTTTATCTTACTATTTTTGTATAAAAGACGCATATCCTCTTGCTTTTTTTCATCTCTGCTAAAAATACGAATTTCTTTTAAGTTACTATTTAAAATACCTTTAATAATTGTGCTGCCAAATGAGCCTGTTCCGCCTGTAACCATCAAGATTTTATTTTTTAAAAATTTCATGATTATTTATACATATAAAACTCAAACATTTCTTGAATAAGTTTCGTCCAATTCCGAGGCTTATAACCTGTTTTTTTTTGTAAAAGATTAGAATTCAAAGATCTGTTAATTTTTACATTTTTATCAATCATAATTTTTATATCTTTTTTATAAACATTTTTTATGATATTTAATAAATCATATTTGCTTATTGCGTTTCCAGATAAATGATACAAACCATTAAGTTTTTTATTTGATATAATAAATTTATCTAAAAATTTTGCGATCTCTAGAGCAGTTAATCCTGAAAATATTGCATTTTTATAGCCTTTTATAGGTCCTTTTTGACTCAAAAACCAATTTAATAGACTATATTTAGTTTTTAACTCATGACCAATTATCGAGGTTCTTAAGGTTAAAGTATTAGGATAAGTTAATTCACCAAGCAATTTACTTCTTCCATAAATATCTTGCGCATCTGGAAAATCAGTCTCTTTGTACTTTCCTTTTATCCCTGAAAATACACAATCGGTGCTCAGATGTATGAACCTTACTTTTTTTTGTAAATTGGCTAACTCAGTTAAATAATGAGGTAAAAAACTATTAACTCTTATAATTTCAGAGAGTTGATTTTTGTAAGTAAGCTGCTTAACAACACCAATGCAATTAATAATTAAATTTGGTTTAATTTTATTAAAAATTTTTATGATATTATTTTTGTTTTTATAATCAATTTTATATAATTTAATATTTTTAATATTTCTTAATTTAGCAATGTCTGAATTTTTTCTGATTGCACCATAGCATTTAAAATTATTTTGTCTTGAAAAATATTTCAACAAAGTACTACCTAAAAGCCCAGTTGATCCTAGTATCATAAGTTTAATCATAAAATTTTATTTAGCTTTTCTCTTTGATGTTTATCTAAGTAACTTATCAATACAGCATCAAATTTTCCCTTAAAAACAAATAAACTCCCAGCAGAACAGCCTATAGTGTTTACTTTTGTTACTAAATTTTCAATATCCTTAAATGAACCAGCCCCACCAAGTAAAGTTAATATTGATTTGGAGTTTCTTCGAATCTTTGAAATGAGCTCAATATCATATCCATTCTTAATACCATCTCTATCTATACAGTTAATAACAACTTCGCCCGCACCTAAGTCCTCTATCTTTTTTATAAACTCAAACAAATCTACATCAGAAAAATGACTACCATTTAATGTTGTAATTTTGGGTTTAGACAATATGCCCTGGTATTTTATGTCCAAAACCACAACAACACTCTGAGTTCCAACTTTTTTGGCTGCCTCATAAATAATTTGTGGATTTTCAATTGCAGCAGAAGAAATTGCTACTTTTTCCACTCCTAAACTTACTAATTTCTCAAATTGATCGATGGTTTTAACACCACCTCCATAACAAAGAGGCATTCTACATTCTTCAGCTAATTTAGAGATTAATTTTTCGTTTGGATTTAAACCTTTGATGGTTGCATCAATATCTAAAACCAAAAGTTCATCAACCTCTAATTCATTATAAATCTTTACAGCATTTAATGGATCACCAACATATTTAGGTTCTGTAAATTTTTTAGTTTTAACAAGGCCATTATCTTTAATAAGAAGACATGGGACTATTCGAGGTTTTAGCATTTTATATTTAAAAAATTTTCTAAAATTTTTATACCATTTTTATGACTTTTTTCAGGATGAAATTGAGTTCCAAAAATATTTTCTTTATAAATTGCAGAAGTAAACAAGTTCCCATATTCAGATATCGTTAAAATATGATTATCATCTTCAGTTTTATAATAATATGAATGTAAAAAATAAAATTCAGGATTTTCTATATTGTTAAATAAATCAGATTTAATTAATGGTTTTACGTTATTCCATCCCATATGAGGCAATATAGTATTCCTATCTAATTTTAAAACTTTACCCTTAATCCAATTTAAACCAGACAAAACACCTTCTTCACTTTGCGATGCCATAATCTGCATGCCCACACACACACCTAAAATTGGTATTTTTTTTTCTAAAACAAGTGTATCTAAGGTTTCTCTCAAACCAGATTCATTTAATTTTGACATCGCCCAATCAAAAGCCCCAACACCTGGTAAAATTAAATGTGTAGCATTAACAAACTGTTCTTTGTTTGAGACAATTTCTACATTAATATTTAATTTGTCGTATATATTTTTAAATGCTTTAATATTCCCTATTCCATAATCTACTACGCATATCTTTAATTCACTTTTCAAAATGAACCGCCGCGTCTGGTCCCTGAAACCAACTGTAGAATCTTTTCAGAAATTTTAAATATATTATTTGAATTTTTATAATCTATCCAATATTTTCTAGGCATCTCATGAAATTTTTTTAATTCATCAGAATCAATGTTTAATTTGTTTGCAATGTAATGAAAATCTTGATTAATTAAGTCTTCATCGTATGGAGATTTTTTTAATTCTTCAATTGCTTCATCTCTAGTTATTTGATTAGTCAAAATTAAACTAGACAGATCTACTCTTCTCATATCAAATCCGAATCTGGTTGGCAACCAATAACCTTCAAAAAACCTGGTAAATCTAGACTCAAAATGTTTTTGTGGGTAAGGTTTCCAGTCATATAAATTTGACATCATATTCATAGCATCTTTTTTAATATAGTTAATATAATTTAGTGGTTTAATAACTTTGATATTTCTAAAGTATCTCAAGTAGAACTTATGATAAAAAGCTGAACTAAATGGAAATGTTCTCATCTCTTTAGTGCTAAACTTTTTTAATATGTCTTTGATATGTCTCATATCTGTGCCCCAATAAATGATATCCAATGGTCGTTGAACACACTCTGTAGAAATATTGCCTCCATTTAATATGTAGGGTATGTTATATTTTCTAGCAAATTTATATAATACACCAATAAAAGCCATATCTTGAGGAATATCTATATGTGGTACACCACTTTTAAACATTGCTAATTGAAAGTCTTTCATCTCCTCCCAATTAATAACCTCAGTAAACAAATCCAGTCTAAGCTTATCTACAAGATTTTTAATATTACTAACTGCAATTTCTGAATTCCAACCCCCATCTACATGAAAAACTAAAGGTTTTAGATTAAATTTTTCTACAATAACATGAAGCATGTAAGAACTATCCGCACCACCACTAAGTCCTAAAATACAATCAAATTCTTTGCCTGATCCTTTTTTTTTTATTTCATCAACTATTTTTTCTAACTCAAAGATCCCATTCTGATCAGTTTTCCATTTATCTTTAACATTATTTTGATAATCCCAATATTGGCTAGAGATGCCATTTTTATCAAACTTTATTCCTGGATATGTTGTGTCTAAAACTAATTTTTTACAAATTTGATAGTTATTACTAATTTTTATTTTCATTATTTAAATTTAATATTATTGTTATAGCTTATTTAGTATTTTACAAAATTGTTTTGTATTTTTATCCCAGCTAAATTTTAAAGCTATTTTTCTTGCTTGTTTTGATTTATTTCTTCTAAGTCTTTTATTTTTAATTAGTAATTCAATTTGATTAGATAATTGTAAATCATTTTTTGGGTTAAAATACAATCCACCATTCTGTAAAATCTCAGGTAAACTACTTTTATTAGAACATACTATGGGCATACCTATTGCCATAGCCTCTAAAAGAGAAATACCAAATGTCTCAGTACTAGACGCAAAAACAAATATATCAGATTCGGTTAAAATATTAATTAAAGCTTTTCGATTTATCTCTCCAGTAAAATGACTTTTATTAATTAATGAATCTGAACTTATGATCTTATTAAATAAATCTAAATTATGCTTATAACTTCCAACAAATTTAATATCTAGGTTGTTATACTTTTTTTTTAAATGTGAATACGCTTTAACTACACTAAGATGATTTTTATAAAGAAATAATGGTGAGACATATACAATTTTTATTTTTTTTTTAAAATTATAATTCCATATTGGATTATTAAGATTTTTTAAACCTATTGTTTTAAAATTTTCTTCAATACCATGATAAATAATATTATAATTAATTTTCTTTCTCAAATTTTTAGTAATGATTTTACCAGCATGTTTACTAAGAAATATTATCTCTTTTGCATTATTTAAAGAATAAATTTGTAAAAATTTAATCAAATAAAGTCTAATTTTTTCTAAACCAAAAGGAATTTGATCTAAGGCTTGTTTATCAAAACTCAAAATATCTTGGTTAAAAACAACAGAGTTTGAATAATTGCAAAAAGTTGAGGAATCCGTTGAGTACAAAATATCGACATCATTTTTTTTCAAAAAAAATGGTAAATAAATTAATTGCCAGATAATTTGAAAAAAAATATTCATTTCTAATAACGGATGAGTACGCTTTATTAAAAAAGATCTATTAGGAATTTGATCTAATATGTTTTCATGTGAAAAAATCATAATTTCTTTTATTTCAGTATTTTTTATATTTAAATGTTTAATAAAATTTTTTAAATAAATAATCGCTCCGCCAGATTTATTTCGGGATGCATCAATAACAACTTTTTTATATCTTTTTTTAATCATAAAAATATTTTCTTCTTGTTTCTAAAAATTGCTAATCAAAATTTAATAAATTTAATTAATCATTATAATTGAATTAATTAAAAAACAGATAAATACTAGTGTTAAAAAAATATATTGAAACTTAAGATTACTAGGAAAAACAGCAAAAAATAACCATCTAAAAACAATTATTAAATATGAATTTGTTAATAAATGAATTTAAATTAATTAGAAAGTAGGTTTGTATTACTAGATTGTATTAAAATACAATTAATAATATAAATTATTTGTGTCAAAAAAATATAAAATAATCGTTGCACACCCAGATGATGAAGTAATATTTTTTAGCTCAATTTTAAAACCAGCCTCTCAAGTAATAGTATGCTTCACTAATACTCAAGACAAAATTGTAAATATTGGAAGACAACACCTAAAATTAAAAATACCCCTGAATAATTTTTTATTTTTAGATTTAAAAGAAACAGATGTATTTAACACGGGTAATTGGAATAATCCAATAAAGTTTAATGATAGCCTAAACCTTAAAAGCTACTTAAATTTAAAAAATAAATTATCTAAAATTATCAAATATGGTGACACTATATATACACATAATCCATGGGGTGAATATGGTCACGAGGGACATGTCCAGGTGTTTAGAGCTATTAATGATTTGAAAAAAAAATTTAAATTAAAAATATTAGTAAGTGGGTATGTAAGTAATAAAAGTTATGATTTAATGAAATCACAAAGATATTTATTAACTAACGATGTTGAATATAAGAAAATAAATAAAGAATTGGCAGAAAAACTTAAAAAAATTTATATTTCTAATTTTTGTTGGACATGGAATGATAATTATTTCTGGCCAGAAACCGAAATTTTTTTCAAAATTACTTCAAATAAAAAAAAAATAGACATTTTATCTCCATCTCTACCAATGATTTTTTTAATGGATGACTATAAAATTAATATGTTTAAGTCATATATAACAAGATTTATTAGTTTTAAAGATAGAAAAAAGATTAAGAAATATTTAAACTCATACTTAAATATTAATAATTAATAAAATATAATTTAAAAACCTAATGGAAATTGAGATGTGCAAACTAATATAGTAATTTTTAGATAGATGAAATTTTTTTATTAT
>MDTB01071938.1_pt1 | contig 10975 bp, 5 predicted proteins | sample 811161 | NCBI WGS metagenome assembly MDTB01 (sample SAMN05326650, study PRJNA326480) | marine metagenome | isolation source: seawater | place: Mediterranean Sea | collected 2009 | reverse complement strand
CTTTGTATCTTTATATAGTCACCAGTTTGTAAATCATTACCTACTAGCTTTATTCCCTCTAATGAGCCAGACGCGGGAGCTACAGTTAATTGAGCTTGTCCTGCTGTCCAACTATTAGAATCATTACTAAATATTTCTACATATCCCCATCTTATTCCACCAGTATAACCTTCACCAATATCAATAGCGTCTTTTCCATTGCTAAATGTGTTTATTTCATTAGTTTGAAACGTTGTACCCCTGAGCGCTTGACTAGAATTTAGTCTAAGTCTGCCTCCCTCTATAAACGTTTCATTTCCACTAGTGTATATCTTAAATGTTCCACCGCCAGGTTGCGGCATTTTAAAAGTTCCTGTGCTTGGTAATTCTATTGACCCAAATGAACCTGTTGAAGCAGCCGAACCACTTATTAAAGCATCTCCACCAAAGACAACATGGGTTTGAGATGAATTACCGATTACGGTTTGGTTGTCTCCTAATCCGGTTACACTATTTCCTATTACTATCTGATTAGTGCCATCAGCAGCAGAGGCATCAGCAAAATAACCTATAAGAGTGTTAAACTGTCCTGTCGTCAAGACATCACCTGCTTGAAGTCCTACGGCAACATTACCACCAACTCCATTTTGATTCAAAATTCTTAAAGCTCTGTAACCAATAGCAACATTGTTTTGCCCACCAGTTTCAGTCTTTAGGGCTTCTAAGCCCATTACCACATTCTTATCACCTGTTGTTAGGGCAGCTCCCGCTTCCTCTCCTATAAGCACATTTTGCGTTCCACCTGATTGTAAATTTTGTCCTGCATTATTTCCAAATCGGGTGTTCTTAACCATTCCTTCTTCTGAACCCATTGTGATGAATCCATTAGAAGGTATTTGTATTGTGGCGGTTCCTACTCTTAAATTACCAAAAGAACCTGTTGAAGTTGCTGAACCGCTTATGTTTCCAGTTATTTCTAATGAACCTGTTGTCTGTGAATTTGTTGTAACAATTGTTTGAATTGTTGCGGAACCATCATTTTTTTCAAAATAAATTTTACCGTCTGCAGTGTTTATTGCTAGTTCACCGAGACCTAATTGTGATGTTGTTGGAACATTACCTGCTACGGCTGAGCGTCGCAGCTTAATTGTTTGTGCCATTATTTAACGGCTCCTTTATTTCTTGGGTATATACCCGTTTACAAACTAATTTATTTCTTTATTAAAAAGATCCACCATCGATAACATTACTTACTACTAATTGATGTGAATCATTATATCCAATTAATCCGTTAGTAACGTCTGATCCCATAGCAGAATCTAAATAGCCTATCTGTGTATTGCTTTCATTTCTAAATGCAACTCTACTTCCTACGCCGCTACCAGTTGCCTCAACACTAGCACCAGCACTTACAAATACTGAACCTGTAACTTCGAGTCCAGCCTGTGCGTGTACTTTTGATTGAAAATCAGTTATTCCAGAAACATCTAATGTCCCATTTAAGTCTGTGTTTCCATCTATGTTTAATTCAGAGCTTGCATTAAGATCTATTGTTGGTGCTGTTAGATCTAACGTTGTACCAGCATTTATTTCTAAGTGCCCATCAGCTGATGCAACTATATTTTCACCACCTGCAGCATCGTGGAATGATATTTTACTATCGCCAGCTAAGACTAATTCGTCTGCTGACTCATCCCATAATAGATATTGTCCAGACGTTGCACCAAAGAATTTTACATCGTATCCTGTATCATTTACGCCAACTGTAACAGTGCCATCTATCTGAACATTTCCATCTATATCGACTGCGTCTAGGTTTGAAGTGCCGTCTACATCTAGCGTTCCATCTACATCTAAGTTTCCGTCTAAATAAGCATCTTTAAATCTCGTTGCATCTGCGCCTAGATCATCTGCATTATTTGCTGAAGGTATTATGTTACCTTTTGTAGTTATTGTATCAGATGCACCTATATCTATAAATGTATTTGCGTCTACACCTTCAAGTTTATCAATACTAGTAAGGTCTACATCATTAAAATCTATAGTAGATCCATTATCTGTTATATTAGCTGAAGGTTCAACACGGCCATTTGCATCTGCAATTAAAACTTTATTTTCTGTTAGAGCAGCATTTGTTGCTTGCTGTGGAAGCCTATAGTGTGTTGATCCACTAACACCTGAATACCAATAATCATTTGCAGCGTTCCATAATAATGACCCTGTAGGATTTGGACTAGCAAGTCCACTTCCTGTTGATGAACCACTAACATCTATAACTTGTATACCACCATCAACAGCATTATTAAGTGCATTTAATGTTACAATACTGTCACCGAGAGATACAACACTAGAACTTACATATGTATTTGTTCCTACGACTGTTAGATCACCTGTTAATACTGTATTTCCACCTACGTGTAAATTTTCTGCTATTCCAACGCCACCGTCAACTATTAATGCACCTGTACCTGTTGATGTTGCACTTGTTGTATTTGCAACTTCTGTAACACCATCAAACCTTACATAGCCATCAAATTCTACATCTGGATCTGAAGTTGAACCACCAGTTCTACTAAATAACACATCTTGATTTGTGTCTATTGCTATTACGTCAGTACCGTTTTCTTGTATTGCAATTCCTGTTTTACCATCAATTGTTATTGCGCCGCCTGTTGTGGTAAAATTTGAAGCCGCTGCAGCATCTAATGATATTCCACTAGTTGCATCAATATTAACATTTGTAGCATCTAAGTCTAGAGTAGCTGCATTAATATCAACAGTTTGTCCAGTACCATTTAATAATAATGTACCTCCTGTTGAAGTTACCGTTACACCAGCTGCACCTTCTAGTGTTAGTCCACCACCTGATGTAGAAAAATTAGAAGCTGCTGCTGCATCTATAGATATTCCAGATGAATTTCCAGCATCAATTGTTATTGCGCCTGTTGTGTCTATATCTAAAGTTGTTGAATCTATATCTATTGCTGTGTCTGCAGCAGTACCAATATTAATACCACTTGATCCGTCAATACTAACAACACCGCCATCAGCATCTATATCAATTGCAGAACCTCCAAGTGTAAGTGTACTACTGCCATCGATTCCAACTGTTGAACCATTCAGTGTAAATGCAGCTGAATTAATATCAACTGCCCCTGTTGTTGTAATGTCTATTTCTTGATTGCTTCCAGCAATATTAACTCCACCTGCACCAGAAAGTGTTAGTGCGCCTGCTGAAGTTGTTAAATTTGAAGCAGCACCGGCATCTAGCGATATTCCGCCAGATGAGTCTATTGCGGTTGTTGTATTATCTATGTCAACATTTCCGTCAAAATCTATGTTACCTGTTACAGATAAATCACCACTTGCGCTTACATGGGTTGATGCTGTTACTGGCCCAGATAGCGTTATAATTCCTGTTGCAGTTATTGTATCATCAACACTATTTCCTAATGCTGCATTTCCTGTTGATGATAGTGTTGTAAAAGTACCAGCAGCTGGTGATGCACCGCCTATAATGGTTCCGTCTATTGCACCACTGTCAATATCTACATTTGTTAAATTTTCGTTATTAACATTTAAAGGTCCACCTAAAGTAGTTGCTGTTAATGTTGTAAAAGTACCAGCAGCAGCTGATTCACCACCAATAATAGTTCCATCTATTTCACCTCCGCCGATATAAGCTGTAGAGGGATCTGCATCTGTACCTAATTGGTCAATATAACCGATTCCATTTATGTATAAATCTTTCCATTGTTGGCCAGAAGAGCCAAGATCAAATGTATTGTCTGTGTTTGGTATAATATTTGAATTAACATCACCAGAGATTACAACATTGTCATCAGCGCCAGATCCTAATTGTATTGTTCCTGATGATCCTCCTTCAAATGTAATATTTCCAACTGCATGAATATTTCCTGATGCAGATATGTCACCGTGGACATGTAATAAATCATTATTTTCAGCTGCAGTTCCTACAGTTAAGCTACCTGATATAACTCTATCAGCAATGTTGCCTGTTAAATCTAAATTTTCATTTCCACCACTATTTAATTTTATAAGCTTATATGTTGCAGAGTCATGAAACAACATATCATTAAGAGATGTCCCTATAGCGCCTGAATTAAGTGTTGGTACTGTTGACCCTTGAAATAACCTTCCAACAACAAATCCTGCTTGATTAACTCCATCACCGATATGCAATACTGGTGTTGTTATTCCGGCAACTGAGCCAGTTGATACACCAATTTCTGCTTTTTGTAAAAGAGTAGTTTTCAGCTGTGCTGCTGTACCTCTTCTATGTTTTATAATCTGAGCCATACTTATTTCCTATTATAGACTTACGTCTTGTTTATAAATATCGATAGTTACTGAAATCCGTCGCCTAAATCTATCACTCCTGCTAAATCTCTGTTACCTATAGTTCCTAAATTTTCTAAAAATAGTGATGAACTTGCAACAGCAGAGCCTACTTGTTGATCTACTATCTTCATAGCACCACTAACAATTAATGTTTCACTACCTGTGTAATAGCTATCTAATACTGTTTGTCCTGAAACTGTTAGTGATCCACTTATTTTTACATTTCCTGCAATATCAAGACCTGTTTCTAACGTAGTTCCAACATATTGGTATACTGTCATATAAACATATTGAGAATTTGACGGGTCTACTGCAGAACTATTAAATTGTAATACACCTGTCTTATAATCAAAAACATAATCGTTTGTAGAGACAATATCACCTCCGCCTAAAGAGCCAGAATTTAATGATGTTGATTTATAAACAACAGCTAAGTATCCTGGTGTCGCATCTTCTGTTGTTGAATTTGCAAGAGCAGGTATAGAGTATTTTGGTGATACAAAGCTTGTCTGTTGATTTACATCGATTAACTGTGCACCTATTCCACTATTGCTGCCTGTTGGGCTTAGAAAAAACCAAGCTTCATTATTTAAATTTGATTTAGTTAACTTGTGCCTATACCAATACTTTACTATATTCTCACCACTTGACTGGTGTGTAGACTGATTTTGTGAGCTTCCACTAAAAGGTAGTGCAGAAGACGGAATAAACTTTGCTTGTGTGTATATTTCTGATGCACCTAAGTCAAGTACTTTAGTGAACGCCTCTTGAGAATCTAGAAGAGTATCATGTGTGTATCTTCTAGAGCCTAGTAGCCGATTGGATTTCTTCTCTTTATCTAAAGCTGCCATTTTTACCCCTAACTATAGCTAATTGTTATTGAAGTCACAGGTGAAGGATCACCTTTATATCTAATTATCACATAAAGCTCATTATCTGTATTATCAATGAACATTCCGTCTGCATTTCTTATAGGTACTGTATAAGTTGTTGATGAAATACCACCTCCAGTATTTCCATATAAGTCTATATTACTTGAGAAAGGATTTTTATGATTATCTGCTGTTATTCCTGACTCGATTAAGTTTGAAGTTGTCTCAGATGGGTCGTAGAGCCTACAAGTTGTAATGCTTGTATTGCCGCCTGAACTAGTTCCACTCTTTAAAATTAAGCCTACAGCAACACCGTCTGTTGTAGAATTCCAGTTTACTAGAGTTTTTCCAACATTTATAGTTAAACTAGTTTTAGTTCCGCTAGTTTGAAATCTTCTAATATAATATTTATATGTTCCGCTTCCATGATTTGTAGGATACCAATATCTATAAGATCCACCTGGATCAACTAAGAATCCTGGCTTTATTTGCAAATCATAATTGCCTATTAGACCTCCGATCTGGTATGAAGTTGTCCATGCAGTCCCACTAAAAGATGTAACATTATTATTTAATACTATTCTAAAATCTTCACCACTAAATTGTTCTGTTGTCCCTGTTAAACTACCACCATCATATCCTTGAGCCCTTCCATATATTCCTAAGCTACCGCTAGCTGCTACTTGTCCGAATGCGCCTGCTATATGATATGTTATTGTTTGTGTGTCTAATGTTGAATTACTTGAATTTCTATTTCTTGCAGTTGTTGCAACGGTAAATGTAGTATCACTAAATCCAGATTGATTTATATTATCATTATTTCCACTATCGAATGACAAAGAGCCTGTTATCAGTGCAATATCATTATATCTTGGAACACCGCTGTTTACTGCAGTTGTACCATCACTTTGAAATATTTTTCCACTAGTCTGTATTGTGCCTCCGTTTGTGGACACAGTATCTCCACTAATTGAAACACTTCCTGCGCCGACTGAGCCAGCAGTCATATTAACTAAAGTCGTAGAAGCTGCATACATTGGATTAAATAATCCAGTTATTTTTGTTGACAACTCATATGTTGCGTCTATCATGTAAGGTACACCACTTAAACTTCTAGAAGTCGCAGTTAATGCTCTGTGAGTTGTATCAGAATCAGCTAAAGAATTTGTCCCTATATCAGACTCTATTTGATCGACTGGAGCCCAAAATCTATTCTTTACAGATCCGTTTACAAATTGATATGCACTTGATCCTGAAGCAATGCCAATACTTATCCCGTGAAATCTATAATATCCGCTTGATGAAACACTTGTAAAGCCACCTTTAGTTGCATGCCATTTTCTAGATAATGATCCACTCATCTGGCTAGTACCACCTACATTTTGAAACTTTGCATCCTGATATGCAGATGGGATTACTGCAGGTTGTGAGGTTACTATTTTTGCAAGTGTTAAACCGTTTGATGTTCCAAACGATGTTGTAGATAATTCTAAAATAGATTGTGTTGTATGTGTATTTGAGCTTTCATTTGGAGCTGTATTTGATGCATTATCACTAAATGAATGTGTTGCATTAACTCTAACTTTAAATTCTGTTGCTGCTCCGCTAGATAATAATCCTAATCCAAATAATTCTGTGTCTGCAGAAGAAGTTACTTGTGTTGTACCTGATGAGTTTGAGTCTAAATCTACAAAATGAGAGTTTCCGTTGTCATGATAAACACTTATTCCATTAAAAATTGTTGAACCAACACTTCCAAATCCTTTGTTAACTAAATAGTCTAGTGTATTGTTGCTAATAGAACCATAATTTGTTGGAATGTATCCACTTATAGAGTCTGTATTTCCTAAATTATTTTCATTTGTATCTACACTACCAAATGTCTTTGAATTTGGTGAAGCATCTGCAACATCTAATGAGTGGCTTAAAACACCCGCCATAAATCTTAAAATTTCACTTACATGTGTTGTATTGTCAAAATTATTAAAATAGCTACCGTTTAAGCTTTGTTGCCACTTGTTAGATGTCGGGTATCCATTTTGCACATTTGTTGCTGATATTGCAGTTGAACTTGTTGTTTGAGATTTTACGTCCAAAGAGCCTGTAAATAAATGAGTATCATCTGTTGTATCTCCGAATATTGTGGATCCGCTACTAAATGATTGTGTTATTATACTAATTGATGAGGAGACAATATACTGCTCTGCAATTATATCACCTGACGTTATTATATTTCCTGTCGAAGTAATTCCTCCACCAATTGTTAAATTTCCTGTAGTCGATACTGTATTAAAACTAGGAGTTGGTGATGAAGCAATCGTTACAGTCTTTGAGCTTACTCCTGAGAATATTGCGCTATCAAATAACATATTATCACCTGCGACTATTGTTAGGGGCTCAACACTTCCTCCCCCAGCACCGCCGCCACCGGCTGCCATTCCCATATTATTAATAACATTTATTGTTTTTGCGCCTTCATCATCAACTGAAGTAAGTTGTGTTATGTTCATATCAGTATTGTCATTAATAACAATCTGTTTTGGCGTTATAAATTTTTGTGTATTTACAGCTGTAGGTGGATATTCATCTGGAAGCAGATAACCCCTTAATGATAATGAGAAACTAGTTTTTATTCTTCTTGTTGTATCTTCATACTCACTAGCATCATCAAAACTATCTATTGTTGCTCTAAATCTAAATTTTCCTGGCTCTCCCCAGTATGATCCTTCATTCCAATTAATTTTCTCAACAATTTCATTCATTTGGTCTGTAAAATTAGTCCACACGATAAAATCATAGCTAATATTTACATAATCAGGGACTGCTACAGAATATAGTTCTCTTTTTGGTGTTATACCTTTTAGCGCTGTTAGCTTATCATATCTATTTTCTTTTGAGTACCTTTTTTCAAAAGTCATGTGAAGCTTTGGGTCCATAGGGTTAAGCTTATCGACTGGTATTGTATCATCTTTTGAAAAACTAGTCCTGCGGAAAGCAACTACAGGTGCCATTACTTTGTTCTTATTATCCCTAATGAAACCTTGCTTCTGTATTGCTGCCCACTTTTCAGGATTTGAATAAATTATTGGTACTTTTATTATCTCACCATTTTCTTTTATAATAGGCTTTATAACATTATCAAAATAATAGAATATTGTCTTATCAATATCCATAAATCCAACTGAGATACTTTTTACAGGATCTCCAGCTCGAGATAACTCTCTTCCCCTATTGAGCTTATCTATTTTAGGTTTGTCTGCCATTAGTAACCTCTACTACGCGCTATACCAACCTTTGTCGGATCTGTTAAAAATGCTGTACAAATTACAGAGTGATTATTTTCTTGCATTCCTGCTATAAGCTGATTTTCATTTATTGCATTTATTTCAAAAAATCCGTAATTCCACTCTACAACATCTCCCATATCAGGAACATAGTCAGCATCTATTAATTGCTGTCTTAGAAAGGCGAATGTGGCGTTTTGATTTGCATTAGGTCCAAACTCATTAGTTTCAAAATCAAAATCTTCAGCCTCAATAAGACAAGTTAATTTTACACCTTGTTGATAGCGCTTGCCTTGTGATGCCTCACCGTATAAATTAGTTTCTGTCTCATATACAGAGACTTTGTAAACAATCACTTCTTGATTTATAATCCCATCTTTTGATGTCTGAGGATTACCTAAAAGCTCTTTATTAACAGTATCAAAGAAGTTTAAATCTTTTGACCTTATAAAACGACCTGGCATTATTTTATCCTATGTAGATATTAAGTGGTACTTTATTTAGCTTCTCCTGAAGTCTGGCACTCTCTTCACTATCTGATTCTAGCATTATTTTTCTACTAGTCTGTTCTAGATTTTCTCTAAGCTCTGCTACAAGTTGTTCTTTTTCTGTTGTAGCCTCTGCTCTTAAAGTGTCTCCGTCCATAGTAACTTCAGATCCTGGTATTGGAACTGTTCCAAATTTACTACGTATTGTTCCTAATAATTCTTTTGCAAGTGCTAAGCCGTATTTTCTTATCCATTGTTTTCCAACATCATTAATATGCTGATATTGCATATTGTCATAAGGTACATTTGAATAATCAGATATTGAGTTTGAGTCTGATCCTGACGGCATTGCAAGTGAATTATCTCTTTGTGACGTCAGTACATAATCAAAATAAAGCCTAGTATCTTTTTCTGGCTTTGGAAAAATTCTAATTTTATTATTAATAAGTGTAAAAGAATAAGCAGACTTTCTAAACTGATCATTAAATTCTATTGCTTGCATTCTTAATAGATCTTCAAATACAGGCATAAGAACAAATGATACTGCAGGTGAATAATCACCAAATCCAAATCCTTCTACAAAATTAGCAGTTCCATATCCAGTAGTAGCATAGGGATCAAAATATTTGTTAATTGCAGGTGGTGCTTCGTGATAAACTTTCTTTATTTCAATTGCACCATTTCCTGACTCTGAAACATTTGCGTATAGTGAATTTAAATCATATTCTTGACTTCCACTTGTGACTGTGATACTTCCTTTTTTCCAGTCTACATATCCACCTACACCTGCTTCAGTTCCATATTGTTGACTTAAAAATACTGTTCTTCCTAAAGTAGGTGTAACTCTTTTTCCTGTCAATGATGATCCTGTTGCTTGACCTTGAAGGTGAAGTAAATTATCTCTAATATTAAATTGATTAACTTGTGCGCTATATTCTGATACTGCCTCTTCAAAACAAGCGTAAAAAGAGCCAGATTGCATTTCGACATCCACTATAGGATAGCCTAATCTCCTAGCAGACCAATCTGCGAATTTATCTGCTGATGACGTGAATTCATTATCGGCATCATAAAAACCGTACGGTGTTGCGCCAGATGAGAATGAACTACTGCCACTCCAAATTTCAACAGCCATTTATATTCTCCAATTAAGAAACGTTTCCTTTTATAAATATCACAAAACAAAACAATATCACAACAGAAATAAAAAAGGGGCCGCAAAGGACCCCTTTAATATGATAAATCTAGTCTAGCTTACACAAGATTAGATTTTGCAACGTTAACTAAGCCGTAGAATTCTGGTCTAACCATCTTCTTAGCATAGCGAGTCATCACGCCTCTACGAGGTGTGAAGTTGGTTGGATCGTAAACAACTGGTGTTAAGATCATAGGAACGTAAGGAGCATAAACAGCACCTGTTTCAAGGAACTGTGCACCTCTAAATCCACAAAGAATCTGATCATCTTGTAGATATGGGTTCTTATAAACATTAAACCTGTTATTTAGAGCACCAATCTTCTGGACGCCCATTGCGTATGATTTGGTAGCATCGCCATCAGAATCAGTAGCAAATCCAGGAATTGACTCAAGTATTGTAGCAACTTCAGGTGAAATCACGATGAAGTTAGCTCCACCACGTAGAGTCTTTTTATGGATTGCATTAGATACTGACTGTATCTTGTTACCAAGAGTTTGGAACCACTCACCTTTTGTGTAAGCAGCTACATTAGCGGAAGTTTGTGCAAAAGCAGAACCATTCCACTCATATCCTAACTCTGCTGACCAAAACTCAGTCTTTGCAGATGCGTTTTGTCTTAACATGTCAACGATTTCCATATCAACTTCCATAGTAACATACTCAGAAAGCATAGCAGTCAACTCTGCTTCAGCATCGACAGCATGATAAGCATTAAGATCCTGAGCAAGCTCTGGAGTCCATACAGCTTTTAACTTACGAGTTTTAGCAGTAATTGCGATTGAACGCATCTGG
>MDTB01062952.1_pt1 | contig 10975 bp, 6 predicted proteins | sample 811161 | NCBI WGS metagenome assembly MDTB01 (sample SAMN05326650, study PRJNA326480) | marine metagenome | isolation source: seawater | place: Mediterranean Sea | collected 2009 | reverse complement strand
TACATAATTACCTTTGACGAATTTCTTTATTGTCCCAGACATAGGTAGAGAGCCAGCTCCATTGAATGTAGAATCACCATCGTATTTATCGATGAATTCTTTGGCTATAATATTCAATGACTTGCCCTTAGAAAAGTTTTTTTGTATTCCAAGTCCAATATTTGCGCCAGTTGATTTAGGGAACATCCAAGCATATCCACCTGGAGCCATCGAGCCGAAATGCAACTCAACTGCATCACCATAATTTCCTTCCTTCAAAGAAAATTTAACTGGTATGTTGGTTGATTTCTCCTTCCAAAAAGCCCTTCGAACTGGGTCATTATGTCCGCCAGCTCCAACGATTACTCTTCCTTTAATCTCTTCACCATTGCGAATATGTACGGTGTTTCCTTCGATTTTATTTACAAAACAGCCAACTTTGTATTCAGCTCCGGCTTGCTTTGCCATTTCTACTAGTGCCTCGTCATGAGCAACACGGTTTAGGACTAATCCTTCAAAGCCAAATTCTAATGATTTTCCGGATGGGGTAATGATTTTCATTACTTCTGTACGCTTTGAAATAGCACTCTCTGGGGTCTTAAATAAATCGTCCATGTCAGGAACATTAGGGCACAATCTTCGCATTTCATCATTGGTTGGAACTAATTCGCCACATTGTAATGGCGAACCAATCGATTCACGAGAATCTACAACGACCACGCTCACCCCCGATTGAGCAACATATCGAGCAACTGTACTACCTGCTGGACCTCCGCCGATGATTACAACATCATAATCATATTCAACAGACATATTTGACCCCAATGTATTTGCCAAATCTGAGTTGTTATTAACCATGCGTATTGTCACATATAGTTCGATTATGACGGTCAATTTCAAAGGCAAGGAACTTCACGCCAATTTGAGGGGTACCTATGTCCGGCGTTGAAAACAGTCGTTTGGAACGATTATCGGGTATGCTTAAGCGCCGTGGAATTATTTTACCTGCATTTGAAATTCATGGTGGTTCCAAGGGATTGTATGATTTTGGTCCTGTTGGTGGCCGGATTAAGAACCGGGTTAATCAAACCTGGATTGATCATTGGACATCACTAGGTAATATCACAGAGATTTCATGTCCTACAGTAACTCCATATGAGGTTCTAGAGGCTAGTGGGCACGTTGGTGAATTTTCAGATTTTATGACAGACTGTAATGCATGTGGAGAAGCTAGTAGAGCAGATACTCTTCTAGAAGAGTTCCATTCTAATCCCGATGCATTATCAAAAGCCGCTCTTCAACAACTACTTCAAGAATCTAAACCAAATTGTCCAGCCTGTGGCGCTTGTGATTGGACTGATATTTCCGCACAAAATTTGATGTTTGACACAACTATTGGTGCTGGTAAATCTGGACGTCAAGGTTTTCTTCGACCTGAAACTGCACAAGGTATGTTCACTTCTTTTCAGTCATTGTACCGACATAATCGTGAAAGATTACCTTTCGGGGCAATTCAAGTTGGCAAGGGCTACAGAAATGAAATTTCACCCCGACAAGGTATGATTAGACTACGTGAATTTAATATGGCAGAATTAGAATACTTCATTGACCCAGAAGTAGATATTAGTCATGATTTTTCGCAATGGAGCGAGGTTTCATTTACTCTCATACCTGATGGTGGAGACGAGATTTCTAAATCGCTATCAGAGGCTTTAGAATCGGGTTTAATCAGACATTCAACAGTGGGTTACTTCATGGGAATGACCTATGATTTCTTGATTAAAGTTGGTATTAATCCTGATAAATTACGATTTAGGCAACATGAATCTGATGAAATGGCACACTATGCCCTTGACTGCTGGGATGCTGAAATATTTGGCTCATATGGTTGGGTCGAGTGTGTTGGTATAGCACATCGAGGATGTTATGACTTGCAGGCTCATGAAGATGCCACTGGTAAGACCTTAAGAGCAAGACGTGAATTCAAAGAGCCAAAAACTATTGAAATTGATGGCTGGACCATCGAAGGCTCAGTTGCAGGTCCAGCATTCCGGGCATTGGCTGGTGCAGTCAAGGAAGCAATTGAATCTCTGCCACTAGAAACTCAATTCCCTTGTGAAGTCATCATTCCGTCAGGTGAAAAGGTAATGGTCAATCCAGAACATGTGAAAAGAAATCAAAAAACTGAGGTAGTATCAGGTGAATGGTTCATACCTCATGTTGTAGAACCTGCATTTGGAATTGACCGAATAATTTGGCATGTTTTAGATCATGCCTATGATGAAATTGAAAAAGGTGATGACCGCTACACAGTGTTACGACTTAATCAAGAAATAGCATCCATTGATTACTGTGTATTTCCTTTATTTGAAAAAGATGGAATGGGTGTAATCGCTCGTCAATTAAATAGTAAAATTTGTTCTAAATCTGGATTGGTATCATTATATGATTCTAGTGGCTCTATCGGTAGAAGATATGCTAGAGCAGATGAAATAGGTGTTCCAGTTTGTATTACTGTAGACCATCAAACACTTGAAGATAATACTGTTACACTCCGCTCTCGTGATTCAGGTGAACAAAAGCGAGTGGACATTGAATCTCTCTATTAGTTGTATAATTATAGAAATTTGATAAATTCTAAGTTAATGTTCAAGAACCTTCGAACTTTGGAAAATATATGGCTATCGTAAGTGATTGGACCGAAAGATATCGGCCAAAATCTGAGAGCCATCTTGAAGGTAATGAAGCTCAAAGGAGAAAAATACGTGATTGGCTTAATCAATGGCAAGGTGGTATGCCTAAGAAAAAGGCATTACTGTTAGTTGGACCTCCCGGTGTTGGAAAGACTACAGTTGCTAGAGCAGTTGCTCAAGATATGGGCTGGAGTGTTATTGAACTTAATGCATCAGATGCAAGAAATGCTGCTGCGATACGGAAAGCTGCAACCCAAGGTGCAACACATAGGTCATTATTCCATAATCCGGATGATAAACAACAGAGAACATTGATTTTACTTGATGAAGTAGACCATTTATCTGGTGGTTTGAAGAAAGTCAATCAGGACAAACTGAATAAAGCATTAATGGGAGATGAAGTGGGTGGAAATCCAGTTACATTTTCTGGAGATTCAGGCGGTAAAGCAGAATTACTTAGGCTGTTAAATGAAACTAAACAGCCTGTAATCTTAGCATGTAATGAAGTAATGGGACTGTGGGGTAAAGGTTCATCATGGCGTTCAACTCGTGATAGATTTCAAAAGCACATGATTACATTAAATTTTGAAAGAGCTAATGATGAAGCACTTAGAAGAATCGCTAGAAGAGTATTAAAATCTGAAGATATTGAATTTGAGGCACAAGCAGTCGAGAAATTAGTTGAGCGGAACCCTGGAGACCTGAGAGCCTTAGTTCGTGATTTACAAGTTCTATCCACAACAGTCGATGGGCTATTGACAACTGAATTAGTCGAGTCATTCATTGAGTCTGGTGAACGTGATATTTCTGTTGAGGTATTTCCAGGATTAGATAAATTATATCGCTGTTCTACCGCAAGTGAAGCAGTTATTGCAGGACGAACCATAGACAAGTCACCTAATGAGTTGCTAAATTGGATTCATTGGAATAATCCATCATTAATTTCAGATAAGAAGATTCTACGTCGGGGTAATCAAGCCCTGAGTATTTCTTCTAAGATGTTATCAGCACAATATGATAATACTGCACATAGGTCATGGTATTGGAGCGGTCAACTTTCTGGACTTGCAGCATCTGTTGTCAATAAAAACCCATTTGCTGAGAGAATTTATCCATCTTACCCTAATTTTCTCCGTAGGAACTCCACCAATATTCGTCCTTCAATTATTGAACAATTGGCGAAGGGACCAGGAGTAAGTAAATCTACGGTGAGAGATGAAATGTTGCCTATTTTGACATCACTTTTATCACCAAACTCTGTAGTTGGAGATCCAAATGATTACTCAATTTCTATGAGTTATAATCTATCAGGCGAAGAACATGCTACCCTTGCAGGTTTGACTCTAAGTCGTCGTTCAACTAAGGACATAATTTCAAGTTATAATGAAGAAAAGTCAAAAAATCAAATCATACCAATTGAGGAACATATTGAAGAGGAATTAATCGATTCTCAGCCTGAAACTAAAAATGATTCTAAAGATGACGACCCAACACCACCTGGGCAAATGAAATTATTCTAATCCTTCTTTTGCTCTTTTCTAGAAGGTAATAATCTCTTGAAGAGTGCTACAGCAGTTCTATCTGCCTGCTCTTTTTCTTCCTTGGCCCAAGTACTTGGGTGTAACAGAATTACTGCTGTGAGTAGTTCAAGTCTGCCAAACCACATCAATACTGAAGTAATTAACAAAGTGATAGAATTCATTCCAGCCCAAGTTTGACTAGGCCCATAATCTCCCAATGCTGGTCCAGTATTTCCTAAACTCGAGGCAACAACAGATATAATGCTTTCAAATGAATCATTTTCCATAAATATTGCCAATAGAATACATGATATCGCGAATAAACCAATCCAAACAAATAACATCCCTACTATGAGTCCCAATTGCTGTCTTTCTACAACTTCTCCATTCATCCTAATTCTTTGGATTCTTCTTGGTTGAGCAATTCTAACCAATTCCCTCATTGCTACTTTGAATGCTAAGTTAATTCTTAGAAGCTTTAATCCACCGCTTGTAGAGCCTGCACATGCTCCAACAATCATCAAGATTAAGAAAATGATTTTTGTGACCATTGGCCAAACGATATAATCAGTAGATGCATATCCTGTAGATGTACCAATTGAGATTACATTGAAAATACTGTATCTGAAACTATTACCTAATGCCATATCAGTTGAAATCAATGCTATCACCATTGCACCAATTGCCATTCCGATATATACGAGGTAACTTCTAAACTCTTCATCGCCATATGCTTGTTTGAATTCTTTCATACAGATTAGCCAAATCAAAGTAAAATTAACTCCTGCTAAAAACATGAATATTACGATTATAGTTTCAACCGCAATTGAATCGAAATATCCAATACTTGCATCGTGAGTTGAAAAACCTCCAGATGCTACAGTTGTTAGTGCGTGATTTACCGAATCGAAAAATGTCATTCCACCGATAAATTTGAGCAATAACATTTCAATAATTGTCAAAGCAATATATAGTCCCCAAAGTGCGATTGCAGTCTGTTGAAGTTTAGGCTTTAGTTTGGATAAAGAAGGTCCTGTTAGTTCTGCTCTAGCAAGTGCCATACCGCCACCTATTATTCTAGATAGAATCATCATACCCAGCATAATTATTCCCATTCCACCTAACCATTGAGTTAGTGATCTCCAAATTAGTAATCCCTTAGGTTGGGCATTGATACAATCAATTGTACTTCCTGGTATACAATTAGGGCTCATTGCTGGAGAAATTACAGTTGCACCAGTTGTTGTAAAACCTGACATAGACTCAAACCAAGAATTAACTGCACCTCTTGCTATGTCCATGAATTGTATATTGTCAGTGAAGGGGCCGTTGAAAACACCTCCAAACCAATATGGAAGTGCGCCAATAAATACTGCTAATGGCCAAACTAAAGCCACTGCAGCAAATGCTTCTTTATCTCTGAGTCTATCACCAGTGTCTGTTCTTGTAATACTCAAGAGAATCAATCCTAAAGTAGGAGAAATGATACATGGTAATGCAAATGAATAAAGCGCAATTTCTATACTATCTAGCCATGCTGTAGCAAGGCCACAAAGAAATAGAGGGATTGTTAGAGCAATTAGCGTCCATCCCAGTATCAGGAATAAAACATCTTTTCGCATATTCACACCTTGAATTTCCGCTCCAAATCAGAAATACGATCAGGGCTACAAAAGATAATCAAGCGGTCATTAGCCAAAATTGTCTTTTCGGGTGAAGGCCTTAGAGTCTCCCAATATCCTTCAGCAGATTCTCTCTGAATAAATGCAATACGCATCCAATCCGGGAAACCAGAATCAGCAATTCTCTTGTTTGCAAACTTATGAGAATCATCAATTCGCATACTGATACCAACTATGTTTGGAACATTGGAAAGAACAGCATAGGCTCCCGCTGCTTTTGTATGTATATGTGCAAGGATATTATCGACCGCAACTCTTTTTCTATCTACTGCAAAAGTTATACCCATTCTTTGAGTGACCTTTACTAAATCTGCATCATAGAGTAGTAAACCGGTTCTTTGAACACCCATGTCACTCACGAGTAGAGCAGCAGCAATACTATCATGGTCAGACTCTAATGCAGCGATGGCAATATGATTGTCGGGGATTCCTACTTCGGTCAATATTTCTCTATCTAGGTGGTCACCATGAATTACTTCCAGATTAGGGTGTGAACCAATAGAAGAGCCTGCCAAATTATTTGCAACCTGTAAATCTCTTTCAATCACAGTAACATTTGCTCCATTTTCAAGCCAGTTTTCAGCTATTAGTTTGCCAATTTCATTAGCACCGATAATAGCAACTTTCGGATTTATTGGGAAATCACTAACTTCATGACCAAAAATATTCAAAATACGATTGAAACTACTCAATCCAGTAGTTGCTACAGCAATTGTATCATTAGGCATTAGCATAAAGTCCCCATCTGGAACTATACTTCTTTCACCTTCACGCTTGACGCCAACAATAAGTGGAATTCCGCCATCAATATTTTTTCCAGCATCTCTAAGGGTTTTGAATACTAAATTTTCAGCATTCTTAGTAACGCCTAATTCAATGATGAACGCATCATGACCAAACGGAATAACTTCTTCAATTGAAGAAGACCTAAGACCAGTATGAAGCCTTCTAATTGCACTTTCCAGGGGATTTATAGCATGATTTACTTTAGCCCATTTTGTCAAATATCCTTGCTTTTGTTCCTGAATAAAATTCATTCCTCTAACGCGGCATAATGATAGTAGTGGTTTGGCTTTTGGTCCACCAAATTCATAGTGAGCATGTTCAGCAATTGCACAAGCGATGAGATTTCTTTCATCAGAATTAGTTGCGGCAACAAATACCTCTGCTTCCCCAATTCCAGCCTCATTGAGTTTATTTCTAGTAGTTAGATCTCCATGTATTACTAGAACATCTAAATTCTGGGCATTCTTTACTGCTCGTGAATCGAAATCCATCAAAACAACATCCATTTCTTCAGCTCTTAGTGCTCGAGCAAGTTCAGTACCTACTCTACCAGCGCCACCAATGATTATTCGCACGATATCACCTCAAATTTTCTGCCACTTTCTTGACTTGGAATGTTCCACCAGTTCCTTCTTGGAATTCTAGTGTTGAAAAGCTTCGAACTCTGTCAACGTCACAACATCTTACACCCGGTTTGTAGTATGCCTTCACTAGATTGCCTGAAGGGTCGGCTTCTTCAATCCAATCGATGTATGCTGTTGGTGTATGCAGAAGCCATTTATTGTTAACAACGTCAACAGAGCCTTCAACAAAACATGAATCCAATTCAATATTTTGACTCATGCACCAACTATCACTCATCGGTAATAGAATATAACCCCAAGCGTGGCCTTCCCACGTTTGGAAAGTAGAATCTGTCAATGCTCCAAACACATACCAACCAGGTATACCTTTAGTTCTCAGTATGGAAAAGTAAGCATTTGTTTGTTCGTCACAATCTCCAATACTTGCTGCAAGACATGCAGGTCCACTTCTTGCAGTAACGGGTGCGTTCTTATCATATGCCACATTCTTATGTAAATAGTCAAAAGTTGCTCTAGCAAATGCATATGCGTTATCAGAACGTCCTTCAGGAATAGATGCCGAAATTGTATCAGCAGTTTCTTGAACAATATCAAATTGAATTGCATCGATAGCATAATCTTGGTAAGGACCATCTTCACCAATCATCGAACCACGATTATACCATTGCTCGGCACCAAATTGAATTAATTTCGAGCCGCCATCTCTTTCACTAATATCATCAAATGTTCCACTTGTATCAACACTGATTCCATCATCATATCCTGCAATTCTAGAATCTACTCTTGTAGATGACCACCAGGAATATGAAGTACTTGTTAGATTAACTGCAAAAGTAACTTTAGCAGTTTCTCCAGGTCCTAGGCTGAGATTAAATTTAACACAATTACCTATTTTACAATCATTTACTCCAGGTCCAACACCAGGCCACCAAACATCATGACCATCAGTTGTCGTAACTTTTTCAGCAAATGACTTAGATGGTAATCCGTTTAGAGGTATATCTATTAGTTCGGCATCATTAATGATTAATTTAATTGAATTAATTTTTTGAATTGATTCTGGAATCGCATTGGGAGTCTCTCCATCTGTATACACAAAACTAGAATTAGATTCATACAGTGATGAGACATCTGTAGGAATTGCAAGGTTTTCAGTGGCATAACTATTACCCGCTGAATTATAGTAATCAATAGTTTTACCAAGTGTATATGTGGTTTCGATCGGATATAGGTGATATGGAGCAGTAGTTAATTGAACATACTCTACCACACCAGCGTATTTTTCCCAAACAACTTCACGTGCCTGCGGTGAAAGCATAATGAAAGCGACTAATCCAAGCATAACTACGCTCCTAAATCTATTTTTACGCCTCTTCAATATGTTTCTTCTCTTTCCAGATTGAGTCATAACCATTCCAGATTTTGTAGGTTTTCTGGTTTTCAAATATGTCGATTCAACACTTCCTCTGTTGAATTGTTGCTCTGCAGCAAAGTTAGGAGATTTAATGTTGGCTAACACCCTCCCACAGGAATAGCAAATTGTATCACCCGGTAAGGTGACGCTTCGGCAATAAGGGCAGTTGCCCATATTACACCGTCCTTGTCGGCATTGTATAACGATTACCTGCGGAAAGCCATCAAATACTTTATTTGTCAAGTCAATTAATTTTTAGATAATAATCCCTTAATGCGTTAAGTAGGTAACTACTCACTCAGAAGAATCGTCAATTTGATTAATATTATTGATTTCTTTCGATAAATTCTTCTCCATTCTTGCTTGCCGTGCCCATATCTTTCTAAGTCTCTTTTTACCTTCACTCGGTATAGATTCCCAAATCCATATATTAGAATTTCTTGTGAAAATAAGGGTCATTGGAATAATGAAAATCCATGCCAGGGGATTTATCATTGCAAATGGGAACATGACCATGTAACCACATCTCCAAAAGGAGGAGCGTAATACAGCACCCCATCGTTTACCTCTTAGCATTAAGTGACCATGATAACTACAGATCAGAGCTTCACATCTAGGGCTGAAAATTGCAATTCCAGTGATAGTAACTGCCAATTCTAAGTAGTTGAAACCAAATAAATCCTTGACTTCGATAGTTTTGTAGATTAATATCATCGAAACCATTCCACCTACAGCCAGACCTAATGCCCATCCACTAGTAGTCTGTGAACTACCTTTGCGCACTCTATCTCTTCTCAATAATAGATGTGATGCGACAGAGGCTAAAACACAAATTATGATAATATTGAGTGGATTTACTAACTCTTGACTATCATCTAAGAACATTGAGAGGTAAGGAATAACAACAGCATCGTGAGCCAATCTACCGTAAACACCACCAAGTAGTAAACCCCAGAATACATTGCTCCAAGCAGTTGGTAGGTCATAAAAACCGGAATATTTGGTCATAACACCTCTCCAACCAAATGTCATTCCAATCAAAGCGGAAATACTCGCCAATTGGAACAACAGAAATGTCGAAGCCATAAATGGCCCTGATGGTTTTACTTCATCAAGTCAATGTAAGAATTATTCATTTGCGTTGGATTCAAAGACCTTCAACGTTAGGCCGTGCTATGGCAAGACTACTATTGTTTGGTGGTAAGGGCGGAGTGGGCAAGACCACTACTTCTGCAGCAACCGCAGTTTGGTTGGCAGATTCAGGTCTTAAAGTTCTAATTGTTTCTAGTGACCCAGCACATTCAACATCCGATTCCTTGGGCGTAGACATAGGTACAGAACCGACACCTATCGATGGTGTTGAAGGCTTATTCGGTCTCGAAATGGACCCGGAATCAAAAATTTCAAACCTTCTACCAAAGTTAGGGGAAATGGTTGATGGAATGAATAACAAAGGGGGAATGGGTGGTTTAGGTGGACTGAGTATGATGCTTGATTCAAATGCCAAAGAAGAGATGGAAGAGATGAAATCAGAAATTCAAACCTCTGAAATGATTCTACCCGGATTAGATGAAGCCTTGGCTTTTGATGAGTTATTAAGGCACGTAGAAGACCCAAATTGGGATGTTATTGTTTTTGATACGGCTCCAACTGGTCATACACTGAGATTTTTATCACTTCCAGAAATAATCGAGGCTTGGTCTGGTAGATTGATTCGAATGATGAGAATTTCAGGTGGCATTCGTTCAATGCTATTTGGAAGTAAGGAAAGCAATGAAATGAAAGAGGAATTGGAAAAATTCCGCCGTAGAGTTTTACATGTTCGCCGAGTTCTTAGTGATGAGGAATTGACATCATTCACGTTGGTTACAATACCTGAAAGAATGGGGGTTAACGAAACTCTTAGGGCTCATAAATCGCTTTTAGAATTTAATCTTCCAGTGCACAGTTGTTTAGTCAATCGTTTAACACCAGAATTTGACCATCCCTTCTTGGCTAAAAGAAGAGAAGCAGAACTTCTTCGAATCTCAGAACTTGAAGATAAACTCGATTCAGTAGAAGTTTCTTCACTTGAGTTGTTAGATCAAGAAGTAGTCGGGGTTGAAAATTTAAGAAATGTTGGTCAAACTTTGTATGGGGTACCTTCGAAAATTGAAGACTCTTTAGGTCCTCACAAGGTTGGAAAATTATTGAAGCATGAAATCCATCGGGGAATGGTCAAAGAATCTCATGAAGAATTTGAAAGGATTTATCTTCACTTTCCAGGAATTAAGCGTGATGAACTTTCACTTAGGAGCAATGACGGAATCCTGTATAT
>MDTB01043595.1_pt1 | contig 10975 bp, 11 predicted proteins | sample 811161 | NCBI WGS metagenome assembly MDTB01 (sample SAMN05326650, study PRJNA326480) | marine metagenome | isolation source: seawater | place: Mediterranean Sea | collected 2009 | reverse complement strand
TGGAGTGATGACTGTGTTATGGCAGGCAAATTATATGAAAATTTATAGATATTGAATTGATTATGAATAAAATTGTTGTAGTTGGTGCAGGATATGTAGGTATGTCCATTGCTGTAATGTTAGCTGTTAAAAACGAAGTTGTAATAGTTGAAAAAAATATTGATAAGATAAATAAAATCAATAAAAAAATTTCCCCTATAAAAGATAAAGAAATTGATGAATATCTTGCAAATAAGGATTTAAATCTGCGAGCTACTGAGAAATCTTCGGATATTTTCAAAGATGCAAATCATATAATAATAGCAACCCCAACAGACTTTAATGAACAAAATAATTTTTTTGATACAACAATTGTAGAATCAGTCATAGATGAAGTCCTTGCAGTCAATAAAAATGCACTTTTAATAATTAAATCTACTCTACCAATAGGGTTTACAGAAATGATCTCTAATAAAAAAAATACCAATAAAATTATATTTGCTCCCGAATTTTTAAGAGAAGGTTCGGCATTAAAAGACAATTTATTTCCATCAAGAATTATATTTGGTGGCAATAATTCAGATAGCTTAAAATCGTTTTCTAAAATTATGTTAGATTCAATACAAAACAAGCAACTTGTTGAAGTATTTTACATGAGTTCAAAAGAAGCTGAATCTGTAAAACTTTTTTCAAATTCTTATTTAGCAATGAGAGTTGCTTTTTTTAATGAAATTGACAATTTTGGGATACACCATAATATTGATTCTGCTCAGATAATAAATGGAGTATGTTCAGATAATAGAATCGGTAATCATTATAATAATCCATCATTTGGTTATGGTGGTTACTGCTTGCCAAAAGATACTAGGCAACTTTTAAAAAACTTTGAAAAAATACCTCAATCTTTAATAACTTCAATCATTGACTCCAATGAAAAGAGAAAAAAATTCATAGTAGATGATATATTAAAGCGAAATCCAGAAATTATTGGCGTATTCAGACTAAATATGAAAACAAATTCTGATAATTTTAGAAATTCATCTGTACTAGATATTTTAAAAAAATTACATAATGTTGGTATCAAAGTAATAATATTCGAACCACTTTTAGAATGTGAATCATATGAAGGATTTCCTATTATTAAAAATTTAGATCTCTTTAAAGAAAAGTCTGATTTAATAATTTCTAATAGAAAAAATGATGATATCAATGATGTAAATTTTAAAACATATACAAGAGATATATTTAATAGAGATTGATGATAGAAATTATAAAAAAAAATAACACAGAGCCATATTTAAAGTTTTACAAGCTTTTAGATAAAGCAATTAAGCATAATCAAAAGCCTCATGATGCAATTTCTATTTCGTCCTATGACCATCCTAACAAGCAAGTAAATTCTCGATTTGTAAATCTTAAATATATAGATAACGAAAATTGGTCTTTTTTTAGCAATTATGATGGACAAAAAGCAAGAGATTTTAAGACTCATAATCAAATTACGGCTTTAATATATTGGAATGAAATAGATGTACAAATAAGAATGAAAGCAAAAATCAAGGTATCATCAAAAACTTTTTCTGATGAACATTTTAAAAAAAGATCAATTGAAAAGAACGCTTTGGCCATAAGCTCAAAGCAATCAAAAAAAATATCATCATATGATGATGTAAAAAAAAATTATCAAAAAATTTTGAATTCGGGTACTAACATGCATGTAAGACCAAGCTACTGGGGGGGATTTACATTCACGCCTTTTTATTTTGAATTTTGGAGTGGAGATTTATCCAGAATTAATAAAAGGGAAGTTTTTGAAAAAAAAGATATTCTATGGGAAAAATACTTTCTTCAACCATAAGAATTTCTTTAGAATATAAGGTGATAAAATATTAAGATGAAAATCATAGTAGTAAGTGGAGGTTTTGATCCAGTTCATTCTGGACACATAGCTTATTTTAAATCTGCAAAATTACTTGGAGATAGATTAATTGTTGCATTAAACAGCGACAATTGGCTGAAAAACAAAAAAAATAAATTTTTTATGCCTTTTAATGAAAGAAAAATAATTATTGAAAATCTGTCTATGGTGGATGACGTTATTGATTTTATGGATGATGAATATGGTTCTGCAAAAAATGCTTTGAAAAAGATAAAAAAAATGTATCCCAATGATGATATTGTGTTTTGTAACGGTGGAGATAGAGATGAAAACAATATTCCTGAAATGGAAGTTAAAGACATTGATTTTAAATTTGGTATTGGTGGTAGTAACAAGATTAATTCATCAAGTTGGATTTTAAAGGATTATCAATTCGATCAAGAAGAGAGGATTTGGGGAAAATTTTACAATTTATACCAGGACAACTTTTTAAAAGTTAAAGAATTAATAATTGCACCTGGAAAAGGCATGAGTCTTCAAAGACATAAACATAGAAACGAAATTTGGTTTGTATCAAAAGGTAAATGTGAAACTATGTACCATAAAACAGATAGCGATAAGATAAAATCAGTAAAATTAGGTTTTCATGAATCTTTTCATGTACCAAAAATGGCCTGGCATCAATTAATAAATACATACGTAGAACCATGCCACATTATTGAGATTCAATATGGTCATGAAACATCGGAGGAAGATATTGAAAGATTAAGTTATTATGAAAAAAATTAGAGCAGCTAACTTCATAATTAAAAACTTTTTTTTGAAATTCTTTTATTATACAATTCGCCAATGATTTATAAATATCTTTTATTTTGTCAATATTAATTCTAAGTAATCTATCTTTAGGTATTTCTCATAGTTTCAAATAAAAAAAACTTTAATCTCATTAATGATGGCATCAGTGCATCTGAAGTTATGCTTATTGGCATTGATGGTGAAAAGATAGGGCTTGTCGCAATTGAAAATGCATTAAAATCAGCGAAAGATTTATCATTAGATTTAGTGCAGGTATCTCCTAAGGATTCAAAACCTGTTGTGTGTAAAATTTTAGATTATGGCAAATATCTTTTTGAGAAAAAGAAAAGCTCGTCAACAACAAAACAAAAAACTAAAAAAACTTCAGTTAAAGAAATAAAATTTAGACCTTCTACAGATGTTGCTGATTACAATATAAAATTAAATAAGATTAAAAGCTTTATTCTTGATGGAGATAAGACTAAAATAAGTGTCCGCTTCAGAGGCAGAGAAATTTTAAACAGTAATATGGGGCTTGATTTGTTAGAAAATTTGAAGAAAGAGCTAGAAGAAATTGCACAAGTTGATCAAGAAGCATCTCTTGAAGGCAGACAATTACTAATGGTTCTATCTCCAAGAAAAAAGAATTAATTTGTAATTGTAATTATGGGATATAAACTTAAAACACATTCAGGAGCAGCTAAACGGTTTAAAAAAACTGGTACATCAATTAAAAGCAAAGGCGCTAACAGAAATCATATACTAACAAAACAGTCTACTAAAAGAAAAAGACATAATAGAGGTTTAAACAAACTCACTGGCGTTGTTTACAAGATGGCAGCCAATTTGATAAGAAAATAATTATGGCAAGAGTAACAAAATCATTAACAGCTAAAGCAAGACATAAAAAAGTTCTTAATTTAACTAAAGGTCACTATGGAGCCAGAAGTAGGTTATATAAAACTGCAAAGCAATCAAATATTAAATCACTTCAATACGCATTTAGAGATAGAAAAATAAAAAAAAGAACCTTTAGATCTTTGTGGATCTCGAGAATTAATGCTGGTTCAAGAGAAATGGGCGTTACATATTCACAATTATTTAATTCATTAAGTAAAAAAAACATAATCCTAGACAGAAAAATACTCTCTGAGTTAGCTGTAAATGACAACTCAACTTTTAAAAAGGTTGTAGAAGCAGCAATAAATTAATTTATATTAAAGATGTCAATCTTTAAAGACATTAAACCGCCTAAACTTGAAAAAGAATTTGGAACAGTTCATCCTATAAATTATCTTAAAGATTCAATTTTAAAAGATTTACAGTCTCTTGGATTTACAATTATTGAGGGACCAGAAATTGAAACAGAAGATTTTAACTTTGATATGTTAAATATAAAAAAATCTCATCCTGCTAGACAGATGCATGATACTTTTTATATTGAAAATAAAAAAAATGTATTAAGAACTCATACTTCTCCGGTTCAAATAAGAGCTATGCTAAATAATACTCCACCATTTGCATTTATATCGGGTGGAAAAGTTTATAGAAAAGATGATGATTCAACTCATTTGCCTATGTTCCATCAAATAGAGGGTATTTACATAAATAAAGATATTAGTTTTGCAAATTTGAAAGATCTTATTTATAAAATACTTTTTTCATTATTTGGATCTGATGTAAAAATAAGATTCAGACCATCTTTTTTTCCTTTTACAGAACCCTCAGCTGAAGTAGATATTCTTTCTGAAGACAACAAATGGCTAGAAATTCTTGGCTGTGGCATTGTAAATCCAGTTGTAATTGAAAACTGTAATATTGATTCAGAAAAATATTGTGGCCTCGCTTTTGGTTTAGGAATTGAAAGAATTGCAATGTTAAAACATAAAGTAAATGACATTAGAGAATTTTATAAACCAAACTTAGATTTTTTAAGCCAATTTAAATGAAAATCCCTTACAAACATATAGTTAAATGTTTAAAAATCAAACCATCAATTGAAGAAATTTCTGAAAAATTATTTCAATTAGGTCATGAACATGAGATAGAAAATAATATATTTGACATAGAAATAACACCTAATAGAGGTGATTGTTTATCTTTAAATGGTATTTTAAGAGAGCTATCAATTTTTTTTGAAATCAATCTTTATGAAGACATATACGATGAGGAATTAAAAGATATAAATTTTAGATTTAAAAATAACAAAAAAAAAATTTGTTCTAAGATTTCCTTTTTAAAGCTAGAGATTAATCATTTACCAAAAAAATATAAAGGCGAACTAAATAATTATTTTGAAGATTTAAACTTAAAAAAAAATAATTTTTTTACAGACGTGTCAAATTATATAGCTTATGAAACAGGACAGCCCACTCATTGCTATGATGCTAATTCAATAAATAACGAAATTATATTTGATGTTATTAAAGACGATTACAAATTTGAAACCCTCTTAGATAAGAAAATTACTTTAAAAGGATCAAATCCAGTTTTTTTAATGAATGACGAAGTAATTAATCTAGCAGGTGTTGTTGGTGGAAAAAAAACAGCCTGCTCAAAAAATACAACTAAAGTAATAATAGAGTGTGCGTATTTTGAACCAGATTCTATTATTGGCAAATCTGTAAAATATGATGTTAATTCTGATGCAGCATATAAGTTTGAAAGAAATGTTGACCCCAACTCACATGAAAGGTGCCTTAATCGCTTTTTAAAAGTTGTTCAAAATCATGCAGAAATATTAGATGTTGGTATTTATAGTGAAAATTCAAATAACTTTGTAAAAAAAGATATCTTATACGATCTTGATTGTATTAATAGCATTCTTGGAACTAACATTGATGATATAACATATAGTAGTTATCTTGAAAATTTAGGTTTTAATGTTAAAGATAATTTAATTTCTATACCAAGCTACAGAAGCGACATTCAAAATCAAAATGATTTATCTGAAGAAGTTGCAAGAATAATTGGGTATGACAATATTGATAATAAAGAAATCACGATAGTATCAAATAATCATAGTTTTAAATTTAAAGAAGAAAACCTAAAATCATTCCTAAATGATAATGGGTTCTTCGAGGTTATAAATTATCCTTTTTCATCAAGCAATCTTGATTATTCACTTAAATTAGATAATCCGTTAGATACTAACAAAACTTTCTTAAGAACAGAATTAAAAGATTCATTAATAAAGAACTTACTCTATAACGAAAGGCGACAAAAAGATTCTATAAAATTATTTGAAATATCTGATGTTTATACTAAAGGTAGCAAGATAAAAGTTTTAGGATTAATAGCAAGTGGTAGAGTTGGTAAGAATTTTCCTGAATTTTCAAAGCCTATAAATGAGAGTTATTTTAAATCACTCTTGTCTTCAATTCATCAAAACGAATCACTCAAATTTGAATCAATAGATAGAACTAAAATTAATACAAAACTCAAAAGACCAATATTGTATGCAGAAATTAATTTAGATAATATCGATGATTTAATGGAAGACTATATTCCTATCAATGATCATTCCGGAAACTACGTAAAATACAAAGCAATATCTGATCAGCCTATATCTACTAGAGATCTATCTTTTTCAATCAAAAAAGAGGCATCATTAAAAAAACTTCACTCATATATGAATAATTATAAAAGTGAAATATTAAAAGATTTGTTTTTATTTGATTTTTACAACAACAATAAGACAGATGAGATAAAAATAGGTTATAGACTTGTTTTTCAATCCATAAATTCAACTCTAACAGAAAAAGAAATCGATGCTGTGTATGAAGATATAATAAAAAATACGCTATCTATCGAATCTCTATCAATACCTGGATTAAATAAATGAATTTAACAAAAAAAAGTATTTCAAAAACAATTTCAAAAAAATTGGGTATTTCATTAACTGAATCCTCCTCTATGCTAGATAGCTTGATAGATTTAGTAAAATTTCATTCAAAAAAAAAGTATGTAAAAATTAATGGTTTTGGAACTTTTTATATGAAATATACTCCAAAAAGAATTGGCAGAAACCCAACTACAAAAGAATCATATATAATACAAAAGAGAAAAAAATTATTTTTTAAAGCATCTAATAAACTAAAAGAAAAATTAAACTAATGAAAAAATTATTTTTTGCAACATTATTCTTATTTTCAATTACTATTATTGCTCAAGAATTAGATGAAGCATATCTTAATAGTCTTCCTGATGAAATTAGACAGGATGTTCTGGACACAGTAGAGTCCAAAAAAGCGGAAGAAGATCCGGTTTATAGAAGAGCATCTACGATGATAGACAAGAATGATGATGAAGACGATGAAGATGATAGAATTTTTTCTTTATATGGAAGTGAATTTTTTGATACCATGCAAACCACTTTCATGCCAACTAATGAACCTAATCTGGATGGGTCTTACACATTAGACTATGGAGATGAGCTAGAAATCCAACTAGTGGGACAAAAGAATGAAACTAATTCATTTGTAATTAAACGAGACGGTTCTATAAGTATAAACGATGTTGGAAAAATTAACCTTTCCGGACTATCTTTTGATGAGGCAGCTAAATTTATTAAAGAAAAAATCGGTAGTATTTTTATTGGAACTCAAGCCTTTGTATCCTTAAAAAATGTAAGAGACATTCAAGTTCTAATAACTGGGAATGCATTTAATCCAGGAATTTATACTTTAAGTGGAAACTCAAATGTTTTTTTCGCAATTGCCATGGCTGGTGGTATTAGTGAATTTGGAAGTTACAGAAATATTAATTTAATAAGAAATAATGAAATAATTCAAAATATAGATTTATATGATATCTTTATTAACGGAAAAACAAACTTCGGTAATAGTTTAAAATCTGGTGATAGTATCTTAATAAAACCTCTTTCAAACGTTATAAATATAATCTCAGGCGTAAATAGGCCAGGTTACTATGAATTAAAAGAAGGCGAATCTTTAGAAGATGTTTTTCAATTTGCAAATGGCATTAGTTCGAATGCCGATTTAAATTCAATACAAATACAAAGACTTAATAAGTCAAAAATTGATATAAAAAGCATTGATAAAAAAAATATTAGTTCTACTTTATTATTTAACAACGACAGCATAACAATTAAAGAGTTCAAATACGGTGATGTTTTACTTGAAGGAGCAATTAAACTACCAGGAACTTATAAAATTATTCAAGGAGATACTTTAAAAGATTTAATCATAAGAGCAGGTGGATACGAAGATTACGCTTATCCATTTGGTGGGTATTTAGAAAACAAACAAACTAAAGATATCAATAGGATAGCAAGAGAGAGACTTTATGATACTTTTTTAAAGAACCTCATTGATTCAGCATCTAGCCAATTTGCAAATGGTAACGACAGTTTAACAATTATTTTAAATCAGTTAAGAAATGTTGAAGATACAGGCAGGGTTGTTGCTGAATTTGATATTGCTGCAATCGAAGCAAACAGTAAGCTTGACACGATTCTTGAAGATGGAGATAGAATTTTAATACCCATTATTACAAATCAAATATATATTTATGGTGAAGTTAATAATCAAGGAGCAGTAAGATATTCTGAAAATAAAGATCTGGACTACTATATTAAAAGTGCTGGCGGTTCCCTTAAAAGTGCAGATCCTAGAAATATATTTGTTGTTCATCCAAACGGAGTAACAAAAAATTTAAATACTAAACAATCAAGATTATCTTTCTTAAATCCAATAAAAAATGATATAGATATTTATCCTGGCTCAATAATTTATATTCCCAGAAGAGCAGACCTAGCAAGCTCAACTCAAATTGCATCAATATGGGCACCTATCATAAGCAGTTTTGCCTTGAGTGTTGCTTCAATATCAGCACTTAATAATAATTAAAGTTCGTGAAATTTTTTTTTTCATAATTTTAAGTTTTTTAATCTTTAATAGTGATCTAAAATCAGAAGTTGATACTTCTATTTCTTATAATTCCTTTGGTCAAATAGGGTTAATTCAGACTCCTTCTGCTGAATCAAAACAAGAAGCTAATGTTGCATTAGTTCTTAATAGAAATGATATGTGGAAAATCGGCACACTAACAGTGTCTCCTTTTGACTGGCTAGAAGCTGGATATTTTTATTATAGGCCATCAGATCTCACATGGAGTGATGGAGTTCCAGGGCACTATTTAGATAAAGGTTTTAATGTAAAGTTTTCATACAGACCAGACTTTATTTATGGATCAAGTATTGCAATAGGCCTAGATGATTTTGCAGGAACGGGTTACTTTAGTAGAGAATATCTGGTCTCTTCATATAAAAGAAATAATATTAGACTTAGCGCAGGATTGGGTTGGGGGAAATTTATAGGTCAAAATGATATATCAAATCCTCTTTCAAAATTCGGTGGATATTTTGATACAAGACCAAAAATATCAAGTAATTTTGAACAAGGATTAGGTGGTTCTCCTACTTATGATCAGTGGTTTAGAGGTCGTGCAACGTATTTTGGTGGATTAGAATATTCTGTTCCAAGATATAAGAATATTACTCTAAAACTAGAATACGATCCATTTGACTACTTTGATATTTCAGCAAACTTTCGTCCAGATGCTATGTATGTAAGACGAAAAAAAGATTCAAATATCAATGCAGGATTAAGTATCCCAATAAATAAGTTTTTTAACATCGACGCATCATTTATAAAAGGAAATACTTTTAATTTAAATTTTGTTTTTAATTTAGCTTTAGATAAAAGCTTGCAAAAGAAGAATAAATTTGATCCGCAAATTATATCTAAAAGCGAAAGTTTAGAAATGAATAATACATTCTATGAAGATTTATTGTTTAATTTGAACAGTAATAATTTACTTCTTCAAACAGCGCAATTAAATAATAAAAATAAGCTTGAAGTTGCTATCTCAACATCAAATCATAGAAACGCAATCAGGTCTTCATCTTATGCTTCATTCATAGCAAACGAGACTGCAAAAATACATTCTCTAGACATTAAAACAATTAATATAAGCCATATCAATGTGGGTATTGAATTAAATAACATTGAGTATATTGCTAATCACCTTGATCCAGAGAATACAATACCTTTGGAGGTTAAAAAATACTATACAAAAATAAATGCAGGTAATTCGGAAAAATATTTAAATTATGGATTTAAACCAAAAGTAAATTTCCCTGTAGTATTTTCATCATTTAGTCCTATTTTGGTGTCTCATGTTGGAAATCCAGAGAAATTTTATTATGGAGGTTTAAATATAAGAAATAGCTCAGAGATTCAATTCTCAAGAAATTTATTACTTACATCAAAAATAGATTTACCAATATATAATAATGTTGAAGATACTATTTCTGGCCCTGGTTCAAAAATGAGAAACGTGAGAACCAATATTGTTCAATATCTTAAACAAGATGATGTTCATTTAAAAACTTTACAGCTTGATTATGTATGGTCTCCAAAACAGAATGTGTTTGCTAAATTAAGTGGAGGAATTTTTGAATATATGTACGGAGGAGTAGGGGGCGAATTCCTTTATAAACCTCATAATAAAAATTATTCTTTAGGCTTTGAGATTTTTAATGTAAAACAAAGAAGTTTTGATCAACGATTTAAGTTTAAAAAATATAAAACAACCACAGGCCATGTTAATTTTAGTTATAAATTTCTATATGGTATCGAAACAAATATCAGTTTTGGAAGATATCTTGCAAAAGATGATGGTTACACATTTGATTTATCAAGAAAAATGAAATCAGGATTCAAAACTGGTGTTTATTTTTCAAGAACTAATGTTTCAGCGCGTGTTTTTGGTGAGGGAAGTTTTGACAAAGGTTTTTATTTCCAAATACCAATGGATTTGTTTTCTAATAGATATAAAGGTAATTATTCAAATATTAAAATATCACCATTAACAAGAGATGGTGGCGCAAAACTCATTCATGAAAAGAATCTAAATGGGTTAATTCATAACTCAACAAAATTTGAGCTTTCTAGTCAATGGAATGGATTTATGAATTAAAAAACGGGCATAATGCCCGTTTTCTTAATTAAACAAAAATACTTAACCTGAACTTGTACTTGTTGATGTTCCAGACGATGTACTAGTGCTTGTACTTGTACTTGTACTTGTACTTGTACTTGTAGTTGTACTTGTACTTGTCCCAGTTGATGTACTTGTACTAGTGCTTGAACTAGATGAAGTTGGTGTTGGCGTCGGCGTAGGCGTAGGCGTTGGAGTAGGAGTAGGCGTCGGCGTTGGCGTAGGCGTTGGTGTTGGCGTAGGCGTTGGCGTTGGTGTTGGCGTTGGTGTTGGTGTTGGTGTTGGTGTTGGCGATGG
>MDTB01159172.1_pt1 | contig 10976 bp, 13 predicted proteins | sample 811161 | NCBI WGS metagenome assembly MDTB01 (sample SAMN05326650, study PRJNA326480) | marine metagenome | isolation source: seawater | place: Mediterranean Sea | collected 2009 | reverse complement strand
ATAGTGATTTCTGAAGACCGTGTTTAGATCCTTCGCCTTTTCTCCCTTTTTGGTAGCGGCGACTGGATTTGAACCAGTGACAACACGGGTATGAGCCGTGTGCTCTAACCAACTGAGCTACGCCGCCATCAATGTCAACCGTATTTTTCCCGATAGTTGACTTAGATCGTTCTCTAGACTACAAATTTGATCCTGTTTTGTCAACTTGCTATGAACCCCTAATGTTAGTATTGCACTAGAAAAGTGGATGGGGCTATGTTTTTTAGGGACTGTGATCGCTCATAAGGTCACTGATAAAGTCTTGTTCAGTTTTTGAAAGTGGCTTAAACTCTCCAGATCGTTGTTTGTCTAAAGAAATAGGCCCCATTTGGAATCGATGTAACTTAATAACCGTGTTTTTCAGTGCCTCAAATGCCCGTCGAATAATTCGGTTTCGTCCCTCAGTGATGACTAAAATAAGTGTCGTCTTATCAATAACCTCCACGTGCGTTGCTTTGAAAGGCCCATCTTCTAGGAAGAACCCTGAGGTTAATTTAGAGATATCTTGATCTTTTAACGGAGTTTGTAGAGTGACCTTATAGTGTTTTTCAATGACAAATTTGGGGTGCAATAGGGTGTTGGCAAGTTGCCCATCATTGGTAAAAATTAATAGGCCAGTGGTATGACGATCTAAACGACCTACTGGGAATAAAGGTGTTTTTAAGGTGTTCGTGAATGTACTTAAATCGGGGCGTCCTTTTGGGTCTTTGAAGGTTGAAATGATATTTTTAGGTTTGTAAAACTTAAGGGTTTGTTTTTTGACTTTAGACTGAATGGGGGTTCCAAATAGGCTGACTTTGTCAGTGAATGGATTAATCAGTTTTCCCATTTTCATTACTATTTTTCCATTGACGATCACTTCCTTTGTTCGTATTGCCTCAAAAATCTCCCGTCTAGAATAGGGGGTGCGTTGTGATAAAAAGTGTTCTATTTTTTCGTCGTTCATTCGTTGATATAGATTTCTGCACGTGCTTTTTTAGATATACTGAGTTTGTTTTTAGCGATATCGGCGACGAGCTTATTTCCTGTAATTTTAATGTCGGATGTAATTAAGGCGATTTTCCCTTTTCCAATAAATTGTTTCGATTCACCCTTGAATTGAAGTGAGTTACATTTGACAAAGGTTTTGGGGGTTGTTCCAGAAAGTAATAAGGTTGTTTTTTGTAAAAAAAGATTGCTGTCGTTTTCAAAATACAGGGCTTTGGGAGAAATAAAGTCTAATTGCTTTTCACTATCGTTGTAAAGGCTTCCATTCACATTGCTTAGGCTTAAAACGCCATCTTTTTTGTAAATTGAGGCATTCTTCGCAGTGAGTTGCCATTCAACTAATTCTCCATTTAATTGAGAAATTTTAACGGTTTCGAATTCAAAGTCAGGGGTGTTTTTCTTCTCATAAATGATGGGTGTGAGATCGGGTGGCTTGATATAAATAATAAGTAGAACGATAAACCATATGATGCCTGCGGTATAAAGGCTTTTTCTTACAATAGGGGTTTTGACTATATTTACTAGATTCATTTCTTCTCATCAAAGCTTGGGGGAACGGGTCGATATTTTGCTTCAGATGATTTGAGTCTGATGACATGTGCTCCTTCTCCAAGAGCGCCAAAAAAATTGCCTGTTTCGCTATAAGCTTGTGCCAATAGAAAATGGAGAGCGGTCCCATTTGGTTCAATGGCGATGGCCTTTTTGGCTAGTTCGATAGCTTTATCGTAATTCTTGTTTTCGCCTTCAAGAAGAGACATGAAGCCAATGATCCAAGGTTGTTTAGGCTCTGCGGCATGGGCCTTAATAAACAGTAGTAAGGTCATGTCTTTATTCCCTTTAAAGTAATAGCCAAAGGCCATTTTAAAATAATGTTTCCAATTCTCTGGCTCTTCTTTTATTTTTTTGGAGTACTTTGCAATGACTATATCTGCGTAATTTTCATCATATTCGGGAACTTTTTTAAGTTGGTCCCAAGCGACCTCTACCCAACCAGTATAGGCATAACTCATAGCTAATTCAAAATAAGTCTCGGCATTTTGAGTTGCAATGAGTTTTTGTTCCAGCTGTTTTTGTTCTTTTTGGAGGTCTTCAGGAATATAATGAGTTGCGGCTTGAACTGTTCCTACTGATAACAGAATGCTTCCTAAAATAAGTAGTATATATTTTTTACTCGTCATGGTTTTGGAAATTCTCCTGTTGCATTTATCTTTAAAATTATCATGTAAGCCTTCAATTGTTCAAGTTTTTTGCGGTTTATTAAACTGAAAAGTCCATAAAAAATGAGTTTTGGAAAGAGGTCTACTAAGAGTAAAATTCTAAACAGATAATGTATAGGTAAGGGATAAAATTTTCTAGAAATATATAAGCTTCCACGATAGCCCTCGATAATTGATTTCATTTTTCGGGTTTTAGTGGATAATCCACCGAAGTGAATCACTGTTGCAGTCGGTACGTGGTAGAGTTTTTTTCCTCGTTTTTGAACTGCTTTGCACAGTATAATGTCTTCATTGTAGAAAAAGACATTTTCGTCTAATCCGCCAATGCTTTTGTAGAGTTCATGTGAAATAAGTAAGCAAGCGCCGCAAATAAAAGGAACTGAGCGTGTTTTGTTTGATTTGAATCGAAATGCACCTAAGCTACTGCCTTGAATTTGAATAGATCCATCTTCATTTAACAATCGAGGTGTAATGGCGCCGGCATCAGGTGTGTTGAGGTAAAAATCCAGTAGATGTTGTAACGCGTTTGGATCTAAGACGGTGTCGTTATTGAGTAATAGTAAATGGCTTCCTTTTGCATAAGAAGCGGCTTTGTTATTGCCTTTAGAAAACCCTAAATTGTCTGGGCTTTTGATGAGGGTGAGTTTATCAGTGTAGGGTTGGAGGGCGTTGATAGACTCATCTTTAGAGTCATTGTCTAGGACAATAATTTCGTATGGATAGCGGATAGTTGCATTTAAAATGGAGTCAATACAAGCTGAAATAAAATGAGCTCCGTTATAGTTGACGATTAAAATACTAAGAAAGGGACTCATGGGGTTTTGAGTTACCTTTGATGTGTTAAGCTATAATTTTCATACAATGGATTGAGTAATAGTCCTTGTGAAATACTAGTGCTAATGACGATCTGATTTTCAATATCTTTCATGAGGTCTTTGATGGGCTTATTGGACTCTACCACCAGTTCCCAGTAGGTATGTTGTTTAATTTTTGTAATTGGTATGTTTGATTTATCATTAAGTTTTTGAATGATGTCGCTATGATCGGTTTCTTTTATGGGGTAAATCTCAAGATTGAATACGTGACAGTCTTTTGTGTTCTTAGAGTCAGGGATGGTATTGAAGTATAAAAACTCTTTATTAGGGTTGCATAAAAGAATGCTGTTTTTTGTGAGAGACTCAATCGCTTCTTCGAAGCCTTTTTCAGAGACTTCATTTTCGGAATAAAGGGCCCATTTTGTGAAGCGACGCAATGAACGGATGAATCGAATATTCAATAAGTTTTTGAGTGCTTCTTGAGCCGAGATAGCGGTTAAATCGGCGTTTTTTAAGGCTGTGAATACGGTTAGTTGTGACATTTAAACGGTCTCCTTTATAAGGGCGTTCCAAACACTGGAAAATAAAGGTGCCCATGGACCTAACTCTTGTAAGGACTGAGCCTTTTGCTTTTGTTTCGCCCAATGATCTTCTAATGATAGGGGGACTTGTTTGAGTAAATAGGCTCTTTCTGGGTGAGGCATGAGGGCGAAAACATTGCCTTGTGCATTACTGATCCCTGCTATATTCCATTGACTGGCGTTTGGGTTGATTGGAAACACTGTAGTAGCTGTGTCATTTACATCGGTTTCAGGTGAGACATACTGTAGTAGGGTATGTTCCGAAAAAACATCTAAAGATTTTGTTTTGAAAATAAATTTACCCTCTCCATGATTGATGGGGATAGGCAAAACGGTATTGTCGTCAAACTCTCTAGTAAAAATACAGTTTTTGGGGTTTTTTAATCTTACATATTGCCAATCACAAATGAATCCAATTTTCTCGTCATTGCATTCATTATGATCTAAGGCCATTTCAATTTTATGATTGCCTGAAATATTTGGGACCAGTCCGGATTCTGCCAATATTTGACAGCCGTTACAAATGCCTAAAATCGGTTTTTTTGCTTTACTGGCTTCAAGCAAAAATTCCATAATCGGTAGTTTAGACGCAATAACGCCGGCACGAATACGATCTTGATATGAAAATCCACCCGGTAAAACATAGGCATTAAAGGCATTGAACTCTTGATAACTAGTGTTCCAGCGTATAATTTCAGCGTGCCCACCGATTTGTTGAATCGCATTTACTGTTTCCCGTTCACAATTACTGCCAGGAAATTGAATGACGGCAATTTTTCTACTCATAAGTAATCCTTAATAACTCTAATCTTACATAAGAATACCATAGATCCTGAACTTAAAAAACTCAGTTTGTTTGAGAAGATCCTTGGGTTATCTAAACAAGTCGCGTTCGACATTAATGGCCGCGGTCATTCCATCTGAAACGGCAGTGGCAATTTGTCGAATTTGTTTGTTGCGAATATCGCCAGCGGCATAAACGCCAGGTATATTGGTGCGCATATATTCATCGGCAATGATAAACCCGTTTTCATCGAGGTCTAATTCAAGAGATAGTAGGTCCTGTGATGGAATGCGACCAACATAAATAAAAATCCCCTTAACATCCAACCAGACATGTTGGTTGTTGGATATATTAACGACTTTTGCTTTCTCAACACTATCAATACCAAATACCTCTTCTACTTTTGAGTCCCAAATAATGTCAATGAGTGGGTTTTCTAAAATAGATCGTTCTAGGGTTTTAACAGCACGAATGTGATCAAACTGATGAACTAAGTAGACTTTTTGAGCGTACTTAGATAAGTAGTCGGCTGCATAGCACGCACAATTACCGCCGCCAATTACCATGACTTCTTTACCTTTATAATGTTCTGCATCACATTGCGCATAATATGAAATGCCGCGACCTAAAAACTGAGATTCAAAACTTGCATTGAGCTCTTTGGGCTCCAGTCCCATAGCTAAAATAATAGACTTCGTTTTATATTGATAGCCAAGTCCGGTATGAATGACCTTAGTTGATTCTTTAATGTCTGTAATGTCTGCGACAGTGTCACAACTATATGCAATGTCATGAGAGAGTAGTTGCTTTTCCATTTTTTTTCCAAGATCTTCACCTAATATTCCATTTGGAAAACCGATATAATTATCAATTTTCCATGCGGTGGAACATTCTCCTCCTGGCATGGCTTTTTCAATAACAAGGACTTTTAAATCGGCCCGACTAGCGCAAACGGCAGCTGACATTCCCGCCGGTCCGGCGCCTATTACAACGATATCAAAGAGTTCCTCAGAAGTGGGTTTTAATTTTTCTAAATCGGTTACCGTTTCTTGCATCAACTGACTTCATCCTCCTTTTTGGGAATGACTTTTATCCTTGTTTTACCTTTGGTTTCAATAGTGTTTTTTTCTAGATTCATAATAATTTTATCTGCAACCAAAGAATCGTTCCCTTGAACTAGTTTTGGATTGCCCTCTAAGATTGCTTTATTCTCTTTTAATAAAAAAACGATGTGATCGCCACTTCCCTCATAATCAAGAAATGTCAGTCGTATATTTCCTGATGCTTTAATAATATCTTGTTTTAATAAAGCTTTCAATTCCCGGCAAAATAAAGTCATTTTTCCTTGGCGAACGACGACCTTGCCAAGGACCTCAACAATTTTTGAATCCTTTTCGTATTGGCTGCGTTTGGCCCAAATTTTGACCTTGTTATAATCTATTTTAACGCCACCAATCGCATTAAAGGTATTGCTCTTCCCATCAAACTCAAATTTCTTTGCTTTTAATATGATTTTTTCCGAGCCATGTCCCCCTATGCTTATCAAGCAAATCCAGAGAATTCCAACCAAGCATTTTTTGATCATCATGTTAGCAATGTAGCATATCACATCATCAAATTCCAGTTTAAGCGGCCATGATGATAAAAGGACTTAACATTATTCTCGCCTTTTGCTATCATGTATTTCTGTTGATCCGGTAGCTCAGTTGGTAGAGCACTTGACTTTTAATCAAGTGGTCGTGAGTTCGAGACTCACCCGGATCACCACTTTCCTTCTTTATTTTTAAATCTTTAGAATAAGCGCTTCAGTCATTTACGTCAGTAAACTCCATTTCCTATAAATGCTCCAATAACATTGAATTCGCTACAGTCACAATCGAAAGGGATTGCTTCTTTTGCGAATCCTTCGTTCTTGAAAAATTTATAGGGAAATGGGGGAGGTGTGTGGGATTCCAATAACATTGAATTCGCTAGAGTCACAATCGAAAGGGATTGCTTCTTTTGCGAATCCTTCGTTCTTGAAAAATTTATAGGGAAATGGGGAAGCTGTGTGGGGTTCCAATAACATTGAATTCGCTAGATCTTCCCCTTCTGCTAATTATTCCAAATCTTTAGAAACAAAGACCTCATAAAAACTAATGACGCTTTACGAATGGTTTAATCCCTTATTTAAAATGTACAAACAACCGGCCAAAATTTTTGCTGTCTTTATTAATGCGGTGGTATTTTTTCTTGATATCGGGTCTGTTTAAAAATCGAAGTACCGTTTTTTTTAGTTGACCAGACCCTTTTCCGGGAATGATTTCAACGAGTTTGATTTTTTTCTCAACGGCATCATCAATAATGCGATTGAGCTCAATCTCTATTTTTCGACCTTTATTGAAAATGTCATGTAAATCTAAAACAAGCTTGGCCATGTCATTTTAAGTATAGCATAAAAATGAGGGGCTTTTTTTGATGGTTTTGTGAGATTTCGTGATATACTCTTTAGTAGAGGGAATTATTTTTGGGAGAAGTGTCATGACGAAAAAGTTAAATTTTCAAATCTTTTTAGGAATCTTTTTAGGTGTTTTAGCAGGTCTTATTGCAAGAGAAGAAGCGGTATTTTTGCAACCTATAGGAGAGATGTTTGTTCGTCTTTTGAAGATGCTCATTATTCCTCTTGTTTCAACTTCTATCATTATTGGGGTAGTTAATTTAGGTGATATTCGACAATTGAGTAAATTGGGTGGTGTTACGGCGATCTTTTTTATGGGGACTACCGTTATTGCGGCAACGATTGGTATTATTGCGGCAAACTTCTTTAAACCTGGGCTAGAATCGGGGATTATTTTTGACGATATGCCTCAGGAACTAACCCCTATTCTTCCTGGTGACTTGGTCTCTATTTTTACAGAAATTGTTCCTCAAAATATTGTTTCTGATATGGCTGAAGGGAAATTACTCCCCTTTATTTTCTTTTCCATTATTTTAGGTGCTTCTTTTATTGCGATAGGTCGAAAAGGTGAGCCTGTTATTAAATTTTTTGACAGTTTAAATGATGCCGTTTTGAAGTTGGTAGACTGGGTGATGAAGCTGGCACCTATAGGTGTTTTTGCGCTGATTGCAGATATTGTCAGTAAAACAGGTGTTGATGTGGTTATGCCTTTGGGGCTTTATATTGGGACTGTTCTGGTTGGGTTATCGGTACATGCGATTTTTGTCCTCCCAATGATAGTGATGCTTTTTGGGCGCTATTCACCGATTCGATTACTGACTCAACTGTCACCGGCATTGGCCATGGCCTTCTCAACCAGTAGTAGTGTTGCTACTTTGCCTGTTACCTTGGATTGTCTCAATAAAAAGACGCGGCTCCCGAATCGTATCACTAGTTTTGTTTGTTCTTTGGGAACTACTATTAATATGGATGGAACGGCTGTGTACCAAGCGGTCACAGCATTGTTTATTGCCCAAATTTACGGGATCCAATTGACCTTTTTTCAATTAGGGGTTGTGATTGTTACCGCAACCTTAGCATCTATCGGTGCAGCTGCTCTACCAAGTGCGGGACTGATTACCATTGTAATTATTTTGAATACTTTGGGATTGCCCTTAGAGGCCATGGGGTTAATTTTGGCAGTCGATAGAATTATGGATATGTTTCGAACCATGGTGAATGTTTTTTCCGATGCCATTATTTCGGTTGTGATTGCACGTCGAGAAGGGGAACTGATAAACTAGTTTCTAAATGTGTTTGGGTTGTTCAATAGGTATGTCTTGTGAGTCATGAATCGTATCAGTCTATTTTAAAGCCTCTCATTTCCGATAATCGGTTTGCTCATTCTTTGCGTGTTCAGGAAATGGCAACTCGTCTTGCAGCGCACTATCATGTTGATCGTGAAAAAGCCAGTACTGCGGGACTTTTGCATGATGCCGCTAAATCAATGACGCCCACCCAACTACAAGTGCAAGAATTTCCCAAAGATACTTGGCAGCAAGAGACCTTTGATGCCTATCCTAAACTTTGGCACGCGATTGTTGCGCCGGCAGTTATTTCTCGTTTGTTTGATATTACTGATGCAGATATTTTAAGTGCTTGTCAGTGGCATACTACTGGAAATGCAGAGATGAGTGTTCTTGAACAAGTCATTTTTGTTGCGGATGCGATTGAAGTGGGCCGTGACTATCCGGAACGTGAACAGTTTGAAAAAGAAGCTTTTGAAAATTTAGAGTCTGCTGTTTTATCAATTACCCGAGCTTCCCTTTTAAAATTAATACAAAAAGGGGGACAAATTCATCCTTATACTTTAGCGTGCTACAATTTTTATTGTAAGGGTGTTTAGAGAGAAAAAGAACTAAAAAATGGACTATTTTCTTAGATCATGTGACAATAGAGATAGCAATCAATCCCACTCCTTTTTTAGAGTGAGTAGAATAAAGATATGAGTAGACAGTCAAAACTTTCAAGAGTTGGTATTTTGATTAGCCTTGCCACAGGTGGTTTTCTTGCGGTACTTGTTTCAATTTTATTTTTGATTAATATGAGCCAAGGGGCCTTTATCTATTCGCTTTTATCATTAGTCCCAAAACCGCCATTGCAAGGGACCAATATTTTGGCAGTGGGTATTGATGAAACCAAATATGTTCAGCGCTCAGATACTATTTTGGTGCTTCATTTGGATAAAGAAAAGCAACGTATTGGAGTGATTTCTATTCCCCGTGATACTCGGATTGTTATGCCCAATATTGGGACCACAAAAATAAATCATGCTTATGCGGAAGGGAAGATGCCCTTGATGACTCAAACGGTATCGAGTTTTTTGAATATTCCTATTCATCATTATATTAAGATTGATTTAAATGGCATTGAGTCTTTGGTAGAGTCTGTTGGGGGGATTCCTCTATTTGTTGAAAAAGACTTGGTTTATCACGATAAAGCAGCAGATTTACATATTGATATCAAAAAGGGAGAGCAGCTGATTACCAGTGAGAATGTGAGTGGGTATTTGCGGTTTCGTCATGATAATCAAGGCGATATTGGTCGGATTCGAAGACAGCAAACCTTCTTAAGGGCCTTTAGTAAGCGACTTCTTAGTGAAAAAGGAATAGTGAAATCCACTTCTTTTTTGAGCCACCTCAAAGATATGGTTGAGACCGATTTATCTATTCCCCAACTCTTAAGTCTCAGTCTTCAATTTTCAAAAGCCCATGAAGTCAATAATATTCATACAGGAACGGTTCCGGGTGCAGTCACCCTTGATGATGGTGTCAGTTATTGGACCCCCAATATTTCAGGTTTGGATAAGATTATTGAGAAAACTTTCTTTGGTTTTGATGACGTGCGGAGTGTTACTAATAAGATGCCTATCGCACAGAAAACAAGTGCTCTGGCCTCTCAAGGGTCTCAGACGGCGAAGAAAAATACGCGATTGTCGACGACAACCAAGAAAAAGGGTAGCTTGACTGTTGAGACGCATGATAAAACAGCCCAAAATGACCATCGTCGGCATGTTACCTTACAAGAAGTCAGTCGTGTTACTGAACAAGTTAACCCCAAAGATCAACTGTCTCGGAAAGTAGCTAAAGATCAATTGCGTATCGAAGTTCTAAATGGGAATGGTTTACCAGGCATTGCGAAAACGGTGTCGACAACGCTCAAATCTATGGGCTTTAATGTGGTTCGATTTGATAACTCAGGGTCTTTCAACTATGATAAAACCCTCATTGTAGACTGGAAAAGTAATGTGCAAAACACATTGGTTCTAACCGATTTATTACATATCGACCCTAGGCGTATTATTGTCTATGATCGTCCCAAAAAGACATTAGATATTACCATTGTTATTGGAAAAGATTGGCAATCGATTTTTGAAAAAATCGCAGGAGTAGATCATGAGTCTTGAAATCCAGGTTCAAAACCTTATCGATTTAGCAGAAGAAAATAAAGTTTCTTCAGTAAGTGCACATGATGTCACATCCTGGTCTTCTGTTACCGATTCTATTTTAGTCATGTCTGTCACTAACATCACACATTGTAACTCACTTTCTGAAAGAATTATTCAATGGTTCAAAGATCTTCCTAATGAGAAAGAAGAGTTTTTCTGTCCACCCAAAGTGTCCGGAGATGCTCAAAGTGGATGGGTCATCCTTGACGCAAACTCTATTATTGTTCATATCCTTCTCGAAGAGTTGACGGACTACTATCAACTTGATACATTATTCTCACGCAACGGTGGTTCCAAAGACCCAAATTAAGGGGCTATAGCTCAGCTGGGAGAGCGCTTGCCTGGCAGGCAAGAGGTCAGCGGTTCGATCCCGCTTAGCTCCACCATTTCCCTTTTAGGTGCTGATATAGATCTGTTTCCACTTCGGTCATTTGCATTGCAAGCAAACTCCCTATGCGGAAAACAGCCTCTCTCCGCTCCTAAAAGGGAAATGGGGATGCAGTCGTTCTCTGTGTTTCAAGCAAACTCCCTATGCGGAAAACAGCCTCTCTTCGCTCCTAAAAGGGAAATGGGGATGCAGTCGTTCTTTGCGTTGCAAGCAAACTCCTTATGTGGAAAACAGCCTCTCT
>MDTB01135792.1_pt1 | contig 10976 bp, 10 predicted proteins | sample 811161 | NCBI WGS metagenome assembly MDTB01 (sample SAMN05326650, study PRJNA326480) | marine metagenome | isolation source: seawater | place: Mediterranean Sea | collected 2009 | reverse complement strand
ATTAAATTCATATATCATAAAAAAAAAAATTTATATAGTTTTAGATAAAATACACCAGTAGTTATTATATGTTTTTTTCATCTTTCTCAGGCCGCTGAATGCGTCTTTTTTATTATTAAAAAAACCTATCAATGTTGATCCGGAACCAGTCATTCTTGCAAATTTAATACCGGGCAATTTTAACAATTTTTTTTTGATATTTATTAAAATTGGATACTGTTTAAAAGCAATTGACTCTAGATCGTTTTGAAGCCTCATTAAATTTGATATTTTTAAAGAATTTTTATTAATATTTTGAAAATTTGGTTTTGAATAAAGTTTAATACCTCTATAAATTTCCTTTGTTGAACACCCGAACTTTGGTTTTATCAGAATCAAATTTGACCTGACTTTTTTATTAGATTTTATTAATTTATTTTTACTGTTTAAAAGGCTAGTTTTGATGTCTAAACCAAATAGTACATCTGATCCTATTTTTTTACAAATTTGATATTTTTGGTTCAAATTAATATTAAATTGATTTATTTTTATTAAGTAATTTAATATTGTTGAAGCATTAATTGACCCTCCACCTAAACCAGATTTTTGTGGTATATTTTTTCTTATTTTAATCAAATATTTTTTATTTTTGAGTAATTTTTTATTATCTAAAATTTCAAGTAATTTTGTTACAGTATTTTTTCTCGGTATCTTCTTTGAGAATTCACCATTAAAAATTACCTCGTGTTTTTTCTGATTTGACTGTTTTATATGTATTACATCATATAGATTTATAAAACATATAAGTGTCTCTATTTTATGAATTTTTCTTAATTTTTTTAAAACTCTTAATGATAAATTTACCTTTGCGTAGGATTTGAGACTTACAAAATTCATAAATTTAATTTATCAGGTCCGTAAATTAATTTTTTTTTAATGTCCTTTTTCATTTCTTCTTTTGTATCCTTATGTTTTAAAACGCTATTCCAAAAATACTTTGCCTGTAATTTTCTATCTAGCATCCATAGTATATCTCCATAGTGGTCATTAACAATTGGGTCATCGGGCATGAGTTGTACAGCTTGTATTAAAAATTTTTCTGCATTAACATAGTCGCCAATTAAGTAATAACCCCAACCAACTGAATCTATAATATATGGATCATTTTTTTTTTGCTCATAGGCTCTATTCAGCATATCAACTGCCTCTTCAATATTTAATTTTCTTTCCAACCAACTGTAGGCTAAATAATTCAATACGTGAGGTTCCTCTGGATAAACTTCCAATGATTTTAGTAAGTCTATGTCAGATAAATTATACTTTTCAATTCTCTCATAGCTGCCTCCTCTTCTATATAATACATCTGCATAAGTATTAGATTCAGGATCAACCTTTGGCAAAACTAAAGAATAATATAAGATTGATTTTTCGTACTTTTTAAATTTTTTATAAATGTTTCCCATATCATATAAAATTTTTAAATTAGGTTGTTTAATTTTTTTAAAATTACTTTCAATAAACTTAAGTGATTGATCTTCACCTATCTGTTCAGCTATAATCTGACCAGTTTTTTTTATTTTATACCAGTTATATACTTCATCACTCTTATTAATTTTACTAAGTGCTTTTTTTGCTAAATTATAATTTTCATTTAAAAAATGATTTTCAGCTAAAAGAGAATGGTTGAAATGAAACTTGGGATTTAAATAATCTGCTATCTGTAAATAGAAATTTGATTTTTTAAATATATCTTCAGAAGAATATAAATTTGCAATTAAATAAAAAAATTCCCCTAATAAATCACCTTCATTTTGACATGAGAAATAATTATTAATTTTTGTAAAATTAGATTCCTCTATCCACTTTTTTAATTGAAGAGTTAATAAGCCGCTGTTAATAGGATCCGTGTCCTCAGTAACCTGCCTAACATCGTCATATCTATTATTTTGAATTAAATAACTTATATAAAAAAATAAATATCTTGAATAATCACCTTCTCCAGGATCAATAACGTTTAGGAATAAAGCTTTTGATTTTTGAGAGTTTAAATAACAATGTTGAAATGCATTTGTAATAATACTAAGTTTTCCAAAATTTTCTTTGTTGGTTTTTATTTTTCTTTCTATGAAAAGTTTATTGTAGCTTTTAAGTGTTTTAAATATAATAAATTCATATGTCCCTTCTTCGTGATATTTTTCTAGTTCCTCTAAAATTACATTAGCATTATTAAATTTCTTATTTCTAATAGAGTCTAATATAAGTAATAATTGAGCTTCAAAAAATTCAGCACTTTTTTTGCCCTTAGAATATTTAATTTGAGTAATAGCCTTAGATACCTGTCCATTTTCAACTAGCGAAAATAAATATTGTTTTAAAAATTTATCGTGCTCATTTAATATAAATTTTGATGAGTTGAAAAACTTGAGAGATTTTTCATTATCATAGTTGTTATAAGACAACATTGCAGAAAAATAATTTGACAAATACCTCTGGTTGAATTCAGAGTTAATGTTCACTTTGGAAAAGCCAATATTTTGATATAAAATAGTTAAGACTATAATTAAAATTCTAAATACCATAGTTTATATTATGATGTTAGAAGATATAAATCAAAATGACAAATTAAGCCTAAGTAAAACAATTATGAAAGAAATAGAGTACATATTTGAAAATAAACCAATAAATAGAATCATTACTAAACCAAAAGTAGAAGATAAAATAGACCTATTAGAAAAATTAAAAACGAAAATTCAAAATATTGATAATTGTGAATTAAAATCTCAAGCCACAAAATTAGTTTTTGGTGATGGTAACCCCAATAGTGAATTAATGATCGTAGGAGAAGGTCCTGGAGAAAAAGAAGATCAAATGGGAAAGCCTTTTGTTGGTGACGCCGGAACACTTTTAAATAAAATGTTAAAGGCAATAGATATTGAGAGAGAGAAAATATATATAACTAATGTTGTTAATTTTAGACCACCTAATAATAGGAAACCAGAACCTGCAGAGATAACAAGATATTCAGAATTTTTAAAAAAACATATATCAATTATAAATCCGAAAATATTAGTTTTGATGGGAAGTACAGCTATGGAGTGTTTGTTTGGATCAAAAATTAGAATATCTAAAGAGAGAGGTATTTGGAAGGAATTAATTGTTAATAATAAAAAATATCTTGTAATGATAACTTTCCATCCTGCTTATTTACTTAGACAAGCTGACCAAAAAAAATATTCATGGGCTGATTTAAAGGAAATAAGAAAAAAAATTGATTTATTGCAATTAAAAATTTGAAATGAAAATTTCTATAGCCGGAGTTGATGAAGTAGGTAGAGGAAGTTTAATCGGACCTGTATATGCAGCAGCTGTTATTTTTAAAAATAATATTGATAAAAAAAAGATAAGAGACTCTAAAAAATTGACAAAAAAAAACTGTGAAATATTAGAAAAATATATAAAAAAAAATTCTTATTGGTCTATTGGATCTGCATCATTAAATGAAATTGAAAAATTAAATATTTTGAATGCTAGTTTATTAGCTATGAAAAGAGCAATCAAAAAATTAAATAGAAAACCTTCGAGTGTTTTAATTGATGGAAATAAAACCCCAAAAATAGAAAATTATAATTTAAAATCCGTGGTAAAAGGTGATGAGAAAATACCTGAAATTTCAGCTGCATCTATAATTGCTAAAGTAGCAAGAGATAGATTAATTAGAAAATTATCGAAAAAATTTACTAAATATAAGTGGGATAAAAATGCAGGTTACGGAACTAAGCATCATTTAAGAGCAATAAAGAAATTTGGTGTTACCATATATCATCGCAAAACTTTTGGTCCTATACACAATATATTGAGTCCTAATAAAATAACATAACAAAAAGAGACCATTTTTTTCAATCTATAGTTGACGCAGAATCTACGCTGGAGTCTAATTGTATTTTTAAAAATGATTACGAAAAATCTTAATAATAAAATTATAAACGGAGATTGTCTTAAAGAATTAAAAAAAATTCCAGATGAAACATTCGACTTAATTTTTGCAGACCCGCCCTATAATTTACAATTACAAAATAGTTTGATTAGACCCGACAGATCAAAAGTTAAAGCGGTAAATGACAAATGGGACCAATTTGAAAGCTTTAAGACATACGATAAATTTACGAATGACTGGTTAATCGAGTGTAAAAGAGTATTGAAGAAAAATGGATCAATTTGGGTGATTGGAAGCTATCATAATATATTTAGAGTTGGTAAAGCAATTCAAGATTTGGGCTTTTGGATTTTAAATGATGTAATCTGGAATAAAAACAATCCAATGCCAAACTTCAGAGGTACCAGATTTACTAACGCCCATGAAACATTAATTTGGGCTTCTAAAAGTAAAAATTCAAAATATACTTTCAACTATCAATCAATGAAGTCATTTAACGATGATTTACAAATGAGATCTACTTGGAATTTACCGATATGTAATGGCAAAGAAAGATTAAAAAAAAATGGCATAAAAGTTCATTCAACACAAAAACCAGAGTCGTTGCTTCATAGAATTATTTTAGCTTCTTCAAATAAAAATGATTTTATATTAGATCCTTTTTTAGGATCGGGAACGACAGCTGTAGTTTCTAAGAAACTAGGTAGATCCTATTATGGAATTGAAAAAGAAAAAATATATTACGAAGCTGCTAATAAAAGATTAAGAAATACAAATGTAATTCAAAATGAATATTTAGATACACTTCAAAATAATAAATCTAAACCTAGAATTCCTTTTGGTTCGTTGATTGAATTGGGAGTGATTAAACCTGGAATAGAAATTTATGATGGCAAGAAAGAAATTTATGCAAAGGTAATGGTTGATGGAAGTATCAAATATAAAAAAAATGAAGGATCAATCCATAAGGTAGCAGCTCAAATATTAGGATCTGAAAGTTGTAATGGTTGGACTTTTTGGCATTATCAGTCAGGTAATAGCTTAAAGCCAATTGATGATCTCAGACAACGTTTAAGATCAAAAAACTAATTGTTATAAATTTTCCCCAAATAACTTTCTAAAAAATTTTTATTTTTTGATAAACGTTTTAAAAAAATATTCCTAAAAAAAACGTTGAATGGATTTGAAAGATGAAAGGCAAAATGATTTAATGAAGATCGAAAGTTTATTTGCTTAGTTCTCAAAATCCTATTTTTGTAGTAATCTGATGAATTACTCTTTAAATCATTAAAAAGTTCGTTTGCAGACTCTATTGATTGTGATGCACCTTGTGCAAATGAGGGTGGAAACGAATAAAATGCATCTCCAGTTAAAAAAATGCTATTTGATTGAGGAATTTGAAATTTTTTACTTACAAAAATTGGAAAGCATTTAATTTTTTTAACTTGCTCAACTAAATTCAGATTTGATTTTGAGGAAATCTGATTTAACAGGTTGTTTATAAATGTGTTATCATTAAATAAATCTTTATTTGCCATTTCTTCTTGAATTAATTCTTTTCTAATAATTGAGATAAAATTGAATTCTTTACTTTGGTTTATTGGATAAATTACAAAGTGAAAGTTTGGTCCTAGATATACTGAAATGTCAGAATTTTCGAAGTTTTTTATATTTCCCCTTAGGGCAATTGAATTAAAATAATTTGGCAAACCTTTTTCTTTAAATAAAATCTGTTTAGTTTTTGAATAAACACCATCTGCAGCAACTAAAAAATCAAAGTTCTCATTTTCATTATCTCTAAATTGTAATGATAATTTATCTTTTATTTTAATATCAACAAGATCTGAATTAAAGAATAAATTTTGAGAAGAAATATTTTCTAAAAGGATTTCGATAAGTTTTGATCTTTTTAAAGTTGTGTACCTATAACTATGGTTGTTAAAAGCGGAGATATCAATGTCACATATTTTTTTTGAGTTTTTTGCATCAAAAAAATTAACTTTTTTTGGAAAAAAAACATCATTAGCATTTATTTTTTGAAAACCTATTTTATTTAGTAGATTGATGCTATTTACTGACAATTGTATGCCATATCCATCTGATAAATCCAATGAGGCTTTTTTTTCAAAAATTTTATAAGAGTAAGATTTATCTTTCTCCAGAAGATTGGCAAAAAATAAACCTGAAATTCCCGCACCTATTATTGCAACTTTTTTCATTAATATCTCATAATTGAATTAAAAATTTTCTTTGTGAAAGATGGTAAAATGTGATTCTTAAGATCATTTTTACCTATTAGAAAACTATTATTAAAGTATTTATTCTTTTTAATTTTATTAATTTTAATTCTCATATCCATATTTGATATTTTAATATTAATACTTTTATTAAAGGAGGATTTAAACTTGTTTTGATCAATTTCTTTCATTGGAAAAATTAATAAATTTTTTAAAAAATTAAATTTATTATTTTTAATAAGCAAATATTTATTATTATTTTCATAAATTTCTGCTTCAAAATATTTCACTTTATTTAATTTATTTTTTGATTTTATTTCAAAATCATTTTTTTTATATGCTGTACAGATTTTGTTAACTGGGCACTCATGACATAACGGATCTTTAGGTTTACAAATTAAAGCCCCAATTTCCATTATAGCTTGTGCATAATCACTTGGTCGATTAGAATTTCCAAATAAGGATTTTTTTTTATGCAAATTATCTTTATTAATTTCTTTTTCACTTTTTAAATAAAAAACTCTTTTTAAAATTCTTTCAACATTTCCATCAAGTGGAATATATTGTTTATTAAATGCTATTGCCATTATTGCAGTTGAAGTGTATTCGCCTATTCCTGGTAAACTTTTTAAATTTTCAATATTGTTCGGTAATCTACCATTAAAATCTTTAATAATTTTTTGTGCAGTTTTTTTTAAATTTCTTGCTCTAGAATAATATCCAAGTCCTTCCCAGCATTTCATAAGTTTTTTATCTCTTGTCTTAGCAAGTGTATTTAGGTTGGGAATTTTTTTTATAAAATTATCAAAAAAAGGTATTACAGTTTTTACCTGTGTTTGCTGTAACATTATCTCACTTACTAGAGTATAATATTCTTTTTGCTTGTTTGATAAATGTTTCCTCCAAGGCAAATTTCTCTTGTTATTATCATACCATTTCAGAATTTCTTTTGTTATACTTTGACTATTCATATGAAATTTAAAAATAATACTAAGCTTAGATATAAAACCATTCAAGGATTAAGATCTTTTAAAGATGTTTTGCCACCAAAAATCAAAAGAATAATAATTAATAAAGGTGAAATATATTCAAAAACCTTAGATAATTGGAGATATCTTGTTGGAAATGATTTTTTTAAAATTTGCTATCCAAATTCTTTTAAGAAGTCTAATAAAGTTGTGGGTAATACACTAGCGATTATGGTTAAAAGAGGTCATGAAATTGATTTAGAGTATTCAAAAAAAGAAATAATTAATAAAATAAACACTTTTTTTGGATACAAAGTTGTAGAAAAAATTAGGATTACAACTTTTGAAGGTGAAATAGAAAATAATAAAGAAAAAAAAAATACTGTGACAAAAAATAAATTCAAAAAAAAAATTCATGATGTTAAAAATGAAATTATAAAAAATTCATTATTAGAACTGACAAAAGTTTATAAAAAAAAAAATGAGGAGAATAATTTATATTTTATTTTTTGTTATTGGGTTGTGTTCTATAAACCTTAAAGCGGAAATAATACCGATCACTGAAGGACAACATTCCTCAAAAATAAAAATGATTGTCTATGAGTCTTTAACTTGTGGTCATTGCGCAGATTTTCATAAAAATGTTTACCCTTTATTAAAAAGTAATTTTATAGACAAAGGATTGCTTGAAATTGAATTTAGAAATTTCCCATTAGATATGGCAGCATTAAATGCAGCAAAAATTGCACATTGTAATAATGATGGAAATTCCGATGTATTGCATTATCTTTTCGAAAATCACAATAAATGGGTAAAGGGAAGTACTATAGAAGACCTAAACAATAATTTAAAAAAATTACTTAAAGATTCTAGTTTTAGTTTAAATCTTGAGGAATGTTTAAATAATAAAAAGATAGAAGACCACATTTTAGAAGATCGAATCGAAGGAGCTAAGACTTTTAAAGTAGAAGCTACACCAACACTAATTATATCAGGTAAAAAGTTCGAAAAAGCTTTAACTTATAAAAATTTGAAAAAATATTTAGAAAAACTGATATAACTTTGTGAATGGAGTTTAAAAAAATCCAACTTTTAGGATTTAAATCATTTGCTGAAAAAACAAACTTTCTTATCGAAAAAGGTTTAACAGGTATTGTTGGACCAAACGGCTGTGGAAAATCAAATATAGTTGAATCGTTAAGATGGTGTATGGGCGAAACATCTGCCAAAAGTATGAGAGGATCAGGAATGGAAGATGTAATTTTTTCTGGTACTTCTAACAAACCATCTAAAAATATTGCTGAAGTATCTATAAACTTATTTAATAATAACAATGAAGGACCTCATCAATATAAGGATCTTGAAGAAATAGAAGTTAGAAGAAAAATTGAAAAAGACAAAGGTTCTAAATTTTATATAAATGATAAAGAGGTAAGGGCTAAAGATGCTCAAATGTTTTTTGCTGATTTATCAACTGGTGCACACTCCCCTTCTATTATTAGTCAAGGACGAATAGGAGGTTTAGTAACAGCTAAACCAGCAGATAGACGTGCAATTTTAGAGGAGGCAGCAGGAATTGCAGGACTACATGTGAGAAGACATGAGGCTGAATTAAGGTTAAGTGCAGCAGAAAATAACTTAAAAAGAGCAGATGAACTTAGAAAGCAACAGGAAAAACAACTTTCAAATCTACAAAAACAAGCAGAAGAAGCAACAAAATATAAGATTATTTCTGAAGAAATCAAAAAAATAGAAGCTGGATTATATTATTTAAGACTAAAAGATATTGATAAAGAAATTAAGATAGAAAACGAGATAAACAATGAAGCGGATAATGAAGTAAAAAATTTTGGAGATAAATTATCCAATATTGAAAATAAAATTAATGCTGCTACAGAAAAAGTAACACCGATAAGAGAAAAAAATATAGAGAATCTGTCAAAAATTCAAAGATTAAACCTAGAAATCAAAAGTATTGATGAAGAAAATGAAAGAATTAATCTTGATATTGCTAATATTAAAAATTCTTTAAATACCATCGATGAAGATATCGATAGAGAAAAAAGTATTGTTATAGACGCTAATTCAAATGAAAAAAGACTGAGAGAGGAAAAGACTGAACTTATAGAAATTGATTCAAAATATTATGAGACAGAAAAAAAATCTAATGAGGATCTTGATAATTCGAAGAATAAACTGAAAAATGAGCAAGAGAAGGTGGATGAAATTTTAAGTGCTTTAAGCTCAGAAAATATTAAAAAAAATTTTCAAATTTTAAATGATTTAAGGTCTGAATTAGATAAGTTAAAAGAATTAATCAAAAATAATAACCTAGAGGAAGCATTTAATCTTCTTGAAAATTGTAAAATTAATTTATCTTTTTTAATTCAAAATATTAAGCTAGATGAAGATAATGATAAAATTCTAAAAGTTGGAAAAAAAAATGAATTAATTAAAAGCTTACAAGAAGAATATGCAGATTTTTACAGCAGAAATCAATCTATCAAAAAAGAGTCTATTAAAAGAAATGAAAGAATAAGAACAATTGAAAAAGAGATAGAAAGTTGGAAAAAACTTCTTATTAATTCGGAAAAAATGGTAATACAACTAACTGACAGAAAAAATAAATTACTTTCAAATTTAAATATACTAGAAAAACAGCCTCAATCTCAGGCAGAAAAAAAAGGTCAAATTACAGAAAATTTAAGAATTTCTGAAAATGAAAAAGTTGAAAATGAAAAAATTATACAAGAACTAGACACTCAAATTGATCAGTTACGAATAGATTTGAGCAATACAAAAGATAGTTCAATTGAAATTAGGGAAAGAAAAGCAAGCTCAAGTGCAACAATTGAAGGGCTTAGCAAGAGACGTGGCGACCTATTAGATAGAGTTCAAGAAGACCTTGCATTAAATGAAGATAACCTGCTTGAATTTTCAAATTTAGAAAAAGAGGATGAATTTCCTGATGCAGTTTCACAGGAAGAACTTTTAGATAAAAAAAAACGAGACCGAGATAAACTCGGATCTGTAAACCTAAAAGCAGATGAAGAAACATCAAAATATGAAAATGAAATTAAAAAGATGGAGCAAGATAGACAAGATTTAGCTACAGCTATAATTAAACTAAAAGAAGGAATTACCGAGTTAAATCAAAAAGGAAGAGAAAAGTTATTAGAAGCATTTGAAAAAGTAAATAGAAAATTTAACGAGGTTTATACAAAATTATTTAATGGAGGTAATGCTAAACTAGAGTTAGTTGACTCGGATGACCCTCTTGATGCAGGTTTAGAAATGTTAGTAAGTCCACCTGGAAAAAGACTTCAATCAATAACATTGCTTTCTGGAGGAGAGCAGGCCTTAACAGCATTGTCATTAATATTTGCAGTATTTTTAACCAATCCTGCTCCCATATGTGTTCTTGATGAAGTTGATGCTCCACTTGATGATGCTAATGTTACAAGGTTTTGTAATTTACTAGATGAACTTACAAAAATTACTTCTACAAAGTTTATAATCGTAACTCATCACGCTTTGACAATGTCAAAAATGGATAGACTGTATGGTGTAACCATGCCTCAAAAGGGCATAAGCCAGTTAGTAGCTGTTGATTTACAGAAAGCTGAAAGTATGGTTGCATAACAAATGCCAAATAACTCTTTTAAAACTCGCTTAAAGATTGCAAAAAATAAAATAAAACCCAAAAATAATTACGAAAATAATGGTCAAAATTCAAGCTTAGGGGCTGCATTTAAAATGAGCACTGAATTGGTCTCTGCAGTAGCTGTTGGGACAATTATTGGGTTTATTTTAGACAATTGGTTTGGTACTAAACCATGGTTAATTTTAATATTTTTT
>MDTB01048897.1_pt1 | contig 10976 bp, 9 predicted proteins | sample 811161 | NCBI WGS metagenome assembly MDTB01 (sample SAMN05326650, study PRJNA326480) | marine metagenome | isolation source: seawater | place: Mediterranean Sea | collected 2009 | reverse complement strand
TTATATCGATTAATACTAACCCTGAGATAAACAGATTTGAAAAAATAAAATTCCTAATAAAAAATTTTGATTATCATTTTTAAAAAAAAAAATAGAAGAAAAAAAACGAAAAAAATTTATTTATTTGATTAAAAAATTTTATCAGGTCACTGAAGTACCTATTTTATTAAATACATCATTTAATGAAAATGAACCAATTGTAAATTCTCCAATTGATGCAATAGAGTGTTTTTTGAGAACAGATATGGATATTTTGGTTATGGAAAATTTCATTTTAGAGAAGTTTACTTGTTTCTAATTTATCGTTTTAAAAGACTAAATAAGTCCTTTAATACAAATTTCTTTGAATAGAATTCTAGGATTGTAATACTTATTAAAAAAATAATAAAATCAGTTCCAAAAACAGAAAAACTATTTTCAAAAATGGATCTTGTTAAAAAAAATATAACAAATAATAACGAAGCGTAAATTTCAAATTTGTTTTTTGCAATTAAATAATCATTATAATAAATGTAAGAAAATAAAATTAGTCCTAACTTTAATAGAAAAAATAATGTAAGTGGTAATATTAAATACCCACCCATGAGAAATAATGATAGATAGGCATTAGAAACATTATTTCCAAAAAAATCTGCTAAATTTTTATCAATGATAAATCTGTCAGCTTGCGGTCCGTATCCTAAAATTTTTGAAAAATTATAATTTTTAATTGCATTAGTCCATAGATCTAAACGTCCTGTAGTTGTCTGTTTGGTTGTAAAAATCCTATTTTTGGTCTCTCCTTCTTTCAACATTTCGTTATATTTATCTTTGTCTGAGTATAGATCTTTAACAATTTCATTATTAACCCCAAAATTAATTACAAAACCTATAAGAGTATTCTTAATCTTCAAGTTATCTTTAAGTGAAAAAGCTGAAAGCTCATAAAAAATTATTGAGAGAAATAAAAAACAAATTACTTGAAAAAGTCTTATTATAAATTTGTGTCTCTCAAGAATATTAAAGACAAGCAGAGCTGATAAAAGACATAAAATGGTTCCTCTAGATTGGAAACCCCAAATCATAGCACCGGAGAAAATAATTATAATTGAAAAGAAAATCTTATAATGAAAAGATAAATTTACTTTTAGTAATAATACTAAAAATAATAGAAATGATAATGCAAACATTCTAGAGATGCCAGTTGTTCTAGGATATGGCTGCAACAGTCCTGGCATTTCCTCTAAAGTGAATAAAGAATAACTATAAAAATCAACTCTTTCAGTCCATACATTGAATTTTGATAGAAAGAGTGAAGTTGCTATTATAAAAAAAATTATCACTGACAAAAAAAATAATATTTTCAAAAATTGTTCAAATTTTAAAAAAGATAAAATTTGAATATTGATTATTGCTATAATTGCTAATAATAGAAGGTACGAATTTTTTAATCCATGAAAAAATAAATCATTTATTTCATAAATAAAGATAACTGAAGCGATTCCCAAAAAAAAAAACAAAATAAAAATTGAATTAATTTTATCAAATGTGAATAGATTTTTTATGTAAATTTTTTTTTTATATAAAAAAATAATTAAAAGAACAAAAATCACAAATGGATTAAAGAACCTTATAAAATTAACTATATCAAAAAAATTTATATTCTTAGAAATTTTTATATCAACATAACTTGTATTTATTGAAAAAATTAAGCTTAACCAAAGTAAAACTAATAATGATTTTATAATAAAATCTATATTTAATAAATTTGATCTCATTTGATATTATTTTTTTTTTGAGAGGTAAAAAAATTTACTATTTGATACTTGTTAAAATCAAAGACAATGAAGCTATTTTTGTACCTGTCAATATATTTCAAATAATTTTTATGTATTAAAATTTTTGAATTATGATTAATAGCTTCCAACGTAAATATTGTATAAATATTTTCAGAGGATGATAAAACAAATTTTGACTGATTTAATATAATCTTTTTTCTTTGTCCATAAACATAACCATAATTTTTGACACCTGAAATATTTAATCTATCTCCAATAACACCTATTGATAGATTTAGAAGTAGTAATTTTTTAATTAATTTTGAGGGGAATAAATGAATTTTATTTTCGTGTCTTTTATAATATATCAAAATATCAATTTTCTTTAATGTCTTATTTTCTGGTTCTTTTTGGATTATTTTATATATAAAATTAAACTTAGATTTATTTCTTAATGATTTGGTAATTTTTTTTTTAAGTAAGTCTGTTGCGAAATAAATTTTATCATATTGTTTTAAAATAATAACTAAACTAGATAAATAATAAAAAAAGTTAAAAAAATATTTTCTTAAAAAATAACTTTTAGAATTTTTACTGTATAATGCACCCCCAGTTATTTGACCGAGCTGAATATTTGGTGGTAAAAAAATAAATAATAATGAATTCCACAAAGGAAGATAATTTACATAACAACATTTTTTTTTCTTTATAAAATAAACCCACATTATAAATACACCAAAAAAGGGCAAAATATATTTATAGTTAATTATTTTTTTAAAAATACTACTAGATTTAAGCCAACTGAATTGATCAATTCTAATTATTTTAGTGTAAAATTTTTTGTTTAAGTTCTTAATATAATGTCTAGCTAAATTACCTTCCCCAGTAATTTGTGAGTAATCACACACCCAGCAATATATCTCTTTATTTGACAATTCTTATCTTAATTTGATTAATTCTATTTAAAGTAAATTTATCCGTAACATAATAAGAATATGTTTTAAAAAGTCTAATTAATCTTCTAGTTGTTTCATATCTTAATCTCCACAAAAACTCTAAAGAAGAAAAAATTTCAGGCACTTTTCTTTCTTCCCCTGATGCAATTGCAACAGAGGCTCCTATACAAATTATTCTAAAATCTTTACTATTTAAAGATATATACTCTGCTATTTGTTCTTGCTTTGGTGTTGGTAACGTAACAAATATTATTTCAGATTCATTCGTATTAAACTTTATTTTTTTTAGAAAAGAAATAATTTTTTCTGGAGGACCGTAGGGTAAAGTAATATTTTTTATTTCTATTTTAAATTTATCATTTAAAAAATTTTTTGATTTTTGTGTTAAATTTCCAAGAACTACAATCCTTTTACAATCATTTGGTAATTTGAATTGTTCAAACAATTGTCTACCCGGATTTTTTTTTACATTTAGATTTTTAATTAAACTATAGAATATTCCATCAGGCCATAATAAATAATCTTTATTATTATTTATTTTTCTTTGTGAAAAAAAACCTAAAAAAGCTAGATTTAAAGCTGATAATATATAATTCTTATGGCTGTGTAAATTTTTGAAATTCTTTATTAGTCTAAAACTATACTGACTATTTTTTATAAAAAACTCTGAATCTAAAATTTTATACCTTTTTATTTTATTTTTATCAAAAATTAATTGTCTTAATTTTAAAGGCGTTCTTATTAGCGACCTTAATAAACTATAATTTAATTTATTTTGATTATAACAATTTCTTAATTCTTTAGTTATTGTAAAGTATGAATTCAAATTTGCTGTTGACAATCCTCCAATTTTCATTCTCGTTGTTATTAAACCAAGTTTTTTATATGAAATTTTTTTTACAAATAGTACTTTAAAAAAAAAATCAAAGTCTCCAGCAACCTTAAATATGTTGTTATATTTATTTTCTATAAATACCTCTTTTTTAATAAATGACCCAGTATGAGGCGGCATTAATCCATATTTCATATCATTAGTTTGAAATTTTCTTACTGAGTAGAGTCTACTTACTTTATTTGGGTCATCTCTAAAATAAATTATATCACCTAAAAAGATTTTAGAATTCGATTTGTTAATTTTATTTACTATTTTTGAAATCGTGTTTTGTTCATTCAAAACATCATCAGAATGTAAAATCCCAATTATGTCCCCTCTAGACGCTTTAACACCTTCATTTAAAGCGTTATACAAACCAGTTGAGCTTTGAGTTAAAATTTTTTTTTTTCTAGGAAATGCTTTTAATATATTTAATGTTCTATCTTTTGAACCAGCATCTACAAATATAAATTCTAAATTATCATAATTTTGTTGTACAGCTGAATTTAAACAATTAACTAATGTTTCCTCACTATTTTTTGTTAAAGTAATTAATGAGACTTTTTTCATATTAAATATAATATAATCATTATTATTTTAGTTAAATTAAAAAAACAACTTAATGATCATCAATAAAAATCAAAATAAAAAAATATTAATTTTTCTATTAAGTATTTTTCCAATAGCATTAATTAGTGGTCCAGTATTACCTGAAATATATTGTTTTTTCTTATTATTTTATTTTATTTTTAATTTTAAAAATATTTTGAAATTTCACGAAAAAAAATTTTTAATTTTTTTCTTTGTAATATACATATCAATTAATTTATCTTCATTTTATAGTCCAGATATAATTTTTTCATTAGAAAAATCATTACCACTGTTTAGAGTATTTTTTTTTTCTTTATGTTTAGTTTTTTTTTTAATAGAACACGAAGAATTAAAAATATCCTTTTTTTATGTTATAACAATTATCATAATTATATTATTCCTAGATTCTATAATTCAAACTTCATATGGAAGAAACATCACTGGTCTGAAATTAGATGTAACTGGAAGAGCTAGCAGTTTTTTTGGGGATGAACTTATAATGGGAGGTTATGTTGTCAAAATTTTATCTGTAAATCTTTGTTTAATTTCACTAGTTAAAAAAAATTTTTTCTCTCGATATATTTTAGTAGTCATTATTCTTGCTTTTATTACTATCCTTCTTAGTGGAGAAAGGACTGCTACTATTCAATTTTTTGGATTAATTATTATTTATATTTTTGTCTATTTTAATTTTACTAAATTAATTCTATTTATATCTTCTATTATTCTAATATTTTTTTCTTTTTCTAATTTAGGAAATAAAAGTTCAGAAAGAATTTTTTCTCAAACAATTTATCAATTTAATCAAACTAATAACATTCTATACCCTAGTTATAGACATTATATGCACTACCACACAGCAATTCAAATTTTTTTAGAAAATAAACTATTTGGAAATGGCATTAAATCATTTAGAATTTTGTGTCATAAAGATAAATACTTAAAAAATATTGCTTTAAATATTCCCCAACATTATATAATTAAAAAGAATTTTGATGGTTTTTTAAAAGGCAATATAGACAATAAAAAAAATAAAAAAATATTTTTTTATAAAAATAATAAATTTCATAGTTTTGAAAATTTGCAGTATCCTCTTTATTTTTTTAATCACACTTACAATGAAAATAATTTCTCTGATGATTATGTGAAAGATATTTTTATTAATTTTAAAAAAAATGAACCTATTTATGTAAAATTTGATTTAAGAGGTAGGTGCAACACACATCCACACAATATTTATCTTCAGATTTTATCTGAAACTGGTTTAATTGGATTTTTGCTATTTATGATTATTTTTTTTAATATATCAAAAATAATAATATTATTATCTCTAAAGAAAATTAAAAAAAAATTACTCGAAATTGAAAAAAGTCAATTAATAATAAATTCATCTTTGATGATTTTTTTATTTCCTATTATACCCCATCCAAGTTTATTTAATAATTGGAGTTTGATCTTTTTATCATTTATATTTAGTTTTAAAATTTATACAGGAATTAAAAATAAAACTAATAATTAATAAAATAATTATTTTTTTTAAATTTAATTTCAATTCTAGTTAATATTTAATTGTAAATTTATTCTTATTTAATTTTTTTTCTATTTCAGAGTTAATCCATTCATATGTTGCTCTAAGACCATCTTTTAATTTAGTTCTTGTATCCCAACCTATCATTCTCTTAACAAAATGATTATTACTAGATCTTCCTCTTACACCTTTAGGTTTATCCAAAAGGTATTTTTTCTCAATTTTATAATTTCCTATTTCTTCTATATATTCTATCATTTGATTGATAGACACTTGCTCCTCAGAACCAATGTTTACAGGATCAGTACAATTACTGCTAAATAGTTTTTTTGTTCCTTCTATACAATCATCAATATACATAAAACTTCTAGTTTGCTCTCCATCTCCCCAAACTTCAATATTATTTTCACCTAATTTTTTTGCGTTTAATATTTTTCTACATAGTGCAGCAGGAGCTTTTTCTCTCCCACCATCAAAAGTACCTAGTGGCCCATAAACATTGTGATATCTTGCAACTCTTGTTTCTAATCCAAAATCTTCATGAAAATGACGACACATTCTTTCACTGAATAATTTTTCCCATCCATAACCATCCTCAGGCATAGCTGGATATGCATCTTCTTCTCTAAGACCCTCAACAAAAGTTGATGATTGTTTTGATGCATTGTAAACACAAGCACTGGATGAAAAAAAATACTTTTTTACATTGTGCAAAATACAAGCTCTTAGTAAATTTGTATTTATTAAAACTGAAAGCATACATTCAGTTTTGTTATTTTCTATATAACCCATTCCTCCCATGTTACATGCCATGTTATAAATATAATCAACATTTTTTGTGACATCTACACAGTTTTGATATTCTTTTAAATCTATGGATAAATTTTGATTATCATCATATTTTTGAAACCAAAGATCAAAAGGTTTTACATCTGCACATATTAGCTTGTGACCATCATTCATTAGGCTTTTAACAAGGTGTCCACCAATAAACCCCCCCGCGCCACATACTAATATTTTCATAAGCCAAAATCTTTAATGATAAATTTTTGGTAATGCAACTAAATTTTTATCAATATAAAAATAAATAAATTTTATTAGATCACCAAATTCATTTAAAAGAGAACCTTGAAATATTGTATGTCTTTTTCCCATATGATCAAAACCTACATCTTGGTCTAAAATCCACATAAATAAGTAAAAAAAAGCAAAAATAAAAAATATATTTATAAATATAAAATTCTTTTTTAATTTACTAAAAAACATTTCTTTTAATTTTGAAAAATCTAGTGACAAATAAAAAACAATTAAATGATGCGATAATAAAGATAAATTTCTTCCATGATCTAAATTAAGAAATGTTATTAATGTGGGAACAAAAAAAATTAAATAATTAATTTTTTTTTTATAATAAACAACTTTTTTATTTATTAAATATTGAAAAAATATATATGGTAGAAATAAAGTAAGAATTACTGCAAAAGTTAATTCTATAAAATCATTGTAATTAAAATGAAAGAAGTGCCATTTATAAAAACCCCCTAACAAATACTTAAATCCACCACCCAATTGAGCATGAATTTCAACGTTAAAATTTTCTTTTAAATAATCACTTTGTTGCGTGAATAATTCTTTATCACCTATAATAAATAATAAAATCACAAAGACTAAAAAAAAGATTTTATAATGTTCTAAATAATTTACATTCCCTTTTTTGGTTGCAAGATATGAAAGTAATATGTGAGTGCTCAAAAATATAATTTGGTATTCATGTATAAAAATGATTACAAAAATAAGCATTGGAATAATCACTTTTTTTAAATAAGATAAATAATTGGAAGTATTTTTGTATTTAATAAATATTAAAGCATGAAATAGAAAAGTAATTTTTATTACCACATCTTTAACAAAGTAAACATTTGTGTCATATATTGGAAAAAGTAAATATACAGGACTTAAAATTATTAATACTGAAAATAAAAAATTTATGTTTTTTTTTTTAATTAAAATATAAAAACAAACTAATTGAATACTATGAAAAAAAATGAATAACCAATTTAAAAAATATTTTGGTTTTATAGAAAAGTTTTCATATAAAAAAACAGTTAATTGTCCAATTAATCCTCTTCTTACAAATCCATATTCATAATTAATAAATAATTCATTAAAGGCATAATTTGATGAATAGAAATCATTATCAAAAGATAAAATAAAATATGATATATAGATAAAACTAATTATAAAAAAACAAATTTCTAAAAAAGGTATTTTTTTATTTAATAACATATTATGTATGTACTATCAGAGGATTAAATTATAATAAATATCGTATTTAAAAAAATTTTATTGATTTATGCAAAGATTTTTTAATAAAAATATATGACAAAAGATATTAAATATATTGTTAAATTTAAATATATAATAATTTTAATTATTTTTTTTTCATTTAGTAATTTTTTTTTAAACTCATATATTATTTTAAAAAATCAATACCAAGACAGAATGGTACTTTACGGAGGCTATTGTGAAAAACAAGGTTATGGATTTACAAAATACATAAATGAAAAGTATTCTTCGACATTAAATACTAATATTAATTCTATAACTGTACCTGGTATAATGCAGTTTCCTCCTCCTCATGGTCACTTTTTTAAATATAAGAAAAAAATTTCAGATAAGTATTTAATATTGTTAAATCCAAAAGAAAAAGATTTAAAATCTATTTATTACAACAAAGGTTATACAGTTTTAGAAAAAAAAGATAACTGCTATTTCGCTGTTAAAGAATAGTTAAATTTATGCTTGAATTTATAAATATTTTAATCACACCATTGATATTTATTTTTTTATTAAATTTTCCATTAAACCTAATTGGTAAAAAATCAATTTTATTAATTCAAATAAAGCAGTTAGATTTCTTTGAAAAAATTTTAATTAATTCTATTTTTATAATAAATTTATTTTTGCTATTATCTTTTTTTAAAATTGATTTAACTATATCTTTAAATGTTTTAATTTTTCTTTGTGTATTCAATTTTATTTTTCAAATTTTAACAGAAAAAAATATAAAATATGATAAAGATTTTCTAAAAGTACTAGTATGTTTTTTTGTAGTTAATATCGTTTTGTTTGTTGAGGTGTCATATAATCCAATATTATCATGGGATGGAGTTCATCACTGGATCTTTAAGGCTCAAACTTTTTTACAGGGAGGTAGCTTAGAAAATCTTAAAGGATTACCATCCGATCATTACCCACATCTTGGTTCATATATTTGGGCTTTTTTTTGGAAAAATAGTTTTCTACAATTAGAATATTTTGGAAGATTTTTTTTCATCTTTCTGCTTTGCACTTCACTATTTTCTTGTATGTCTCACTTGAAATTAGATCTGAATATAAAAGTTATCATTGTTGTCTTATTAATATTCATTATTTTCGATAGATTTTTAATGGGTGGTTATCAGGAATTTCTACTTTTTCATTCCTTTTTTTGCATATCAAAATTAATATTTTATAAAAATTCAAAAGATTATCGTTTAAACGATTATATTTTTATCATCTTATATTTATTAGCTGCCAATATTTTAATTTGGACAAAACAAGAAGGTCTTTTTCACTATATATTAATTATTTCTTTATTTTTGTTATATTTTCAAAAATTTAATTTATATTTCAAAATTAGTAATTTATTAACTTTTTTCTCACTATCTGTTTTATTAATTGGCATATTTTTTATAGTCAAAATAAATTTTTTTGGGCAAGTAGAATTTTCTAATGAAATCATACATGAAAATTTGATCGATAAATTTAGTTTTCAATTTTTTATAACTAACGTATTGTTATTGCTAAAATATTTCACTATTTCTTGCTTTAAACATCCTGTTTTTTTGTTAATCATTTTCTTTTTTGGTTATGCATTGATTTTTACAAATTTATTAAAAAATAAAATATATTTTTTATTTTTTTTATTTGGTGAGGCAATTATCATATTTTCAATATATTTTTTTATAGATAGTGATTTAAAGTGGCTCTTACCACTTACATTCAGTCGTGTTATGTTTCCACTTTGTGGTTTTTTTATTAGTGATTTAGTATTAATTATTAATAATTTTCTTTTTAAAATTAATAAAATATATTTTAAATAAATTAATTTCTAAAATACCAATCGTCCATATATGATAAATATTTTAATATTCTAGTATAATTATTTTTTTTCATAATAGTGAATATTTTCTCTCTTTTTTTTTTGTCAAAATTATGCTCGATTGAAATAAAATTTATATTATACTTTTTAAAATTAAAGTTTTTAATTATTTGTATTTCGTTACCTTCTGTATCGATAGAGCAATAATCTATATGGTTAATCTTATTTTTCTCAAACAAATGATTTAAACATAGCGTTTCATTTAAAACAGTTGTATTATTTTTTTTTAATTATTGACGATAAATAACTACTATTTTTGTTTATATAAAGTTAAATTTTTTTATTACATTTATTGAGAATAATTTTTTTGATAAGTTTCGCAGATCTTAATTTCTTAATTGATTTTCAATGATTTGGGTTAGGTTCACATAGAATACCTTTCCAGTTGTACTTTTTTTCTAAAAATAACGAATTACTTAAAAACTTGCCATCACCAGCACCTATTTCTATAAAAGTTCCATTTTTTTTTTAAAATGATAAGCAACGAATAAATCTTGAAAAATTTGTGAATAAGATTTTTTTTTATTATTTAAAATAAATTTATATATTGGTTTATGAGGCAAAAACATTCTTAAGAAATAAATTTTTATTAATGTATAGTTTTTGATGTTAAGGAAAGACATTATATTTATCTCTTAAAATAAAATTATAGTGTTCAAGTCTTTTAAAGATATAACATATAAACTTATTAATTTTTAACAAATAATTAAATTAAAACTAAATTATAAAATTTATTAATTTAATTTTCTTTTTTATTAAAAAGTTTAATTTATTTGATGATAAAATTAAAAAAAAAACTTACTTTTTTTTTTGTGAATAATATAACATAAGAAATCGGGCAGGTATAAAGTTAAATTTCAAAGATCAGTTATGCTATTGCGTTAAAAAAAAATGGTAAATTTCCCAAGCAAAGATGTAATTTTTTTTAAATTCTTCCAATTCCAGGGAAAAATAAAATTGAATTCAATAATCAAAGATTATTTATACCAGAACACTTATTGTGTTTACATTTTATAGATTAAAACTTAGAACTTGTTAGATTTGATTTTATTGATAAATATGTTGA
>MDTB01055390.1_pt1 | contig 10977 bp, 11 predicted proteins | sample 811161 | NCBI WGS metagenome assembly MDTB01 (sample SAMN05326650, study PRJNA326480) | marine metagenome | isolation source: seawater | place: Mediterranean Sea | collected 2009 | reverse complement strand
GCGCGCAGCGCCTGGTTCGGCTCGACGAAAAGGTCTACGGTATTTAGCGCCGTGGGCTTAATTTTAAATGCGCGCCTCTGGCGCCCGAGGGTGAGCTTGTCGAGCGCGTGCTGCACAATGATGCCGTCGGTGTTCGGCCGGGATGCGCACCAGCGAATGCTCGTCGGCGTCACGGCGTGGAAGGGCTTAAAGATGAAGTTCAGCGGAAGGGGGCCGACGCTTGAAAGCTGCGGCACGGTTTTTTGCAGCAAGCGCCGACGCGACTCGAAGCTGTAGTGCGCGAGTTGGTAGCCAGATATGGTGTACATGTCAAAGCACTGAAACGTCGCCGCCATGACTTCACCGTCAATCAGTGTCCCGGCGTAATGGTTAAAATCTTCCGTCTGGACCGGAGCGTCGTAGACGTCGCCGTTGCGGTGCACGAAGACCGCGTAGGGCGCGCCGGTGGCAGCCGTGCACCCAAGAAGAAGCACGGCGCGAACGCCGTCGTCCTTTGGAGCAACGACATAATTAGAAAGATCGCGCAAAATCATGGGCACGTCGGACTGCATCATGCTGCTTGGAATCGGAAGCTGCTTAGCGCTGCCTCGCAAAAGCTGCTGCAAGAAGGCGTTCGCATCTCGGGCAAGCGGCGGCGCGGCTTTCATATTCGCGTCCATGGCTTCTCGTAAAATTTAATCAAAAAAAACTAAAAACTAGATCGACTTTCGGTTTAGTTCTTTTTGAAATGCACCTCACCTGGCGTTTACTCATGCATTCCAAGTACATGAGCATTGACAGCGTGCAGGCTTTAACGGCAACGAATAAGGCGCTATGGACAATGACGCAGCCGTTTCTGAAGGCGCTTTGCCTAGCAGGGGTCTTGCTGCTGCGGCGCTTGCGGCGGGCGAATCGTCTTCACCCCTGGCCGCTGAAAGTGGACTTTGGCACCTACTACCAGCGCAGCTTGTCGTACCAAAAGAAGCAACATTTTCGTAGAGACGGCCGAGAGGCTCAAAAAAGCGCGCGTCAAGCGCTGCGCGCGTTTTTTCCACTAGCCTGGGTCGTCGTAGACACGCTGCCGACCTTACGGCAAATCAATGCAGCTTTGTGGGCTGTCCACACCAGAAAACGAAATCAGAGCCCTATGAGCTATTAAGGGCACCTTTTTATATTTCCTTACTACAAACCAAATTTCTTACTACAAACAAACTATGTTGCCCGATTCTCAAACTCAACTTTTATTCCAAGGATCGTCTATCAAAAGTCGGCCTGGTAAGGGTACCACCAATCTCATAGCTGTAGGAGATGGTGTCCAAGAGCACACAATGGTAAAAGCAATTAATGGGGACGAGTATAGCATCATCGCATCGTATACACCTCTTAGTGAAAATAAATGGGTGAAAACAACCTCAAAAAATAGATTTGGAAAAGAGCCTTCCAGACTAAGAGCGACTCAAAAACAGTCTCTTTGCGAAGAAATATCTGCAGAGGAATATGCTAAAGTTTATCGTGAAACAGCAGAGCAAGAGAAACATGATAATTATCACGCCCATGCATCTATGAGAGCCAACGCTCCTCTTGAACATGCTTCTTTTGCCCTGAAGTGCACGGGAGCGTCTGCTTTTATGGCGGGTAAAAAAACGTCTTATATGGCTATTCAAGGTGATACAGGACTGCAACGATTTTCTACATCGTTGCATGGCGTGGAAAAATTTTCTCAGATGGAAAAGATTCTAGACTAAAGGGTTAAGAAATCAGGAAATTCTACCGCAGCGCAGCTTGCGCGGCTTGTATGCGCTGCAGCACGCGCTCGGTTTTAGCAGGATCGCGAATGAGGACCACGTACGGAGAGCCAAACAAGCGGACGTCCACGGCAGCGGGCGCGGTAACCACGGCCTGCGACGAAGCTTCTACGTCGCGCTCTGCATAATCTACGGTCGTGCGCTCCGCGACGAGCTCCGCGACGCGGTTGCCTTCGTTCGTGTCTAAGACGCATAAGTGTTTCCCGCCGCAGGGAGACGTAATGAAGCAGCCGTTGCCCGCAAATATTTTCAAAATGAGAATCACGATCGCGGCGCAGGCCCCAATGACGCCGTAAAATTCCGGATCCATGACGGCACCCTACATACCTTTATATTAAAAAAATTCTCTACTCTATTGCACTTTGTCTCTGGCGCAAAAACACCACCGCATTGTGAAGATTGTATGAAAATGCAGAAAAAGCGTGCAATGATAAAGAATGCGTAGCCAAGTGGAAAGCGGCATGCAAAGCCGCTTTTTCGTGTGTTACATCTCACAAGTAGTGCGTAAGCGAAAAGGTGGTGCAACGTGCCTTAATGGAACGGATAGATCGAACAAGAATTCCCCCACAAGGCGTGTTAATGCAGCGCAGAGCTTGCACGTAGCGTGCGCTTCAACAACGCGCTGGAGAAGGTCCGCCAAAAACCACTGCCGCGCAATGTGTTTTGCTTCGATCTGAAGGGCGCGCGCGCAGAATTGCGTGCGCAGATCCCGCGCCACGAGCGCGTCGTTACGCGACGATCGGCTCGCGGCTGCGTCTTTCAATAGCCGCTTTATCATTAACGTCGCTGAAGTGCCAGAGGCGCCGCCTTTTGTTTTGAAGGAGCCCTGCGCAAAAAAAAGGTACCGGCATGCACCTAAAGACCCCGCCATAAGCGCTGTCTCCGTTGCGCGCTGCGCTGCGATGGTGGTGTCGTCGACGACGGCCTGCGGCCACCCGTGATAGGCATTGCGCTTTACCCAGTGCATCCAGTCTCCGTAGTTCTTTTCACAAGGGCGGCGGCATTGTTGCGTCGAGATGTACTTACTCACTTTTGCTTTCGCGACATGCATCGCGTGGAGTCGCGCTCGCAGCACTGCTTCTTCGTACCGCGTCACCGCGTCATACTTTTTGTGTCCTATCTTTTGCGCCAAGACCCAGCGCAGAAATGCGACGTGCTGCAGCCAGCGACGGTGCACCTCATGCGCGGCGGTTTTGGCGGCGGCGGCCGCAATGCTTCGCATGGACCAGCAGCCGCAGCAGCTTGAATCTAAGATACTTGCTCGCTTTTTTTTTATTTTTTAATTTTTTAAAACCGAATCGTCGAGATTAAGATTATTACCATGGCTGCTCTTCAAAACACCACTGCCTGCACGACCCTCGCCGACGAGCCCTCGCCGCATGAAATCCTTGACGGTCTAGTTCTTAGCGTCTACGAACCTGGCAAGACAGCAAACGGCAAAACTCCGCCGCTGAAAATCTCCATGGCTACTACGTCAAAGAACAAGCCGGAAGAGCTAAACTACGACGTCGTAAGCGTCTGGCCGCCCAAGAACTCCAGCAGCCTCCCGAAGGCCGGCGACGCGCTGCGCATCACGTACGACCCAAAAGAAGTGGAGCCGTTCTACGAGCACGATCAGCCGTGGCCAAACCGCACGTGCACGTCGGACGTTAAACCCGTGTCCTTTGACCTCGTCGAGATCCTTAAGGACGTCCCGGAGACTATTCGCGCGCACTGCGACGTCGACGCGGCCGGCCGCTGCGTTCCCAAGGGTGGGAAACCAAGCACGACGCCCCCTAACGCCCGCTGGACGTACGTCGGCGCTCCGGACCCCGCTGCAATGGATGTAAAGCTTACGTCGTCCGCGAGCGACTGGGGGCTCTTGAAGATTCCTTTCCAAGTAGGCGACGAGTGCCTTATGATTAAGATTGAAGTGAAAGGCGACGAGAAGAAGGTGCAGGCGCTGGCGGCGTTCAAGGACAGCAACGACGTGGACGCTCTGGTGCGCACCCTCGCGCCGATGCTCCACGAAGCGGACCCGAAGCGCGCGCTGCTGGAAAATCTGTACGCGAAGGAGCTCCGCCTCGTGGGCCTGCAAGGCGTTTCAAACGGCAAGTTCGTGGACTACATGTTCGCAAAAGGCAACTTCAAACACTTCTACGGCGTCAACGGCGTGGTCGTCGCAAGCGCAAAGCGCGCCTGCGAGACGTCACTTTGCGAGACGTCACTCTGCGAGACGTCGTCATCGTCCTCGTCCTCGTCTTCCTGCGGATCGTCGCCGCCGCCTTACAAGCTCAGTCGCACAAACGCGACGGAATCGCCGTGCTGCGCGGCGGAAGAGCCGGAGACTCAGGCGCAGTAAAGATTGGCTCCGCAAGTATTGGCTCAGTAGGTATTGGCTCTACACTTTCCTCTACTTTAACTTCCTGAAGCGAAATTTCCGTGTACGGCACGTTCGACGCGTCGGCGTAACGCTTTGTGCACTCCACGGCGATAATTTGCTTGTCGTCTAAATAAAACACGCTATTCATTGCCTGCGCAAACGTTGTAAAGAGCAGCAGCGTTTTAAATTGTTGTTTATTATGAAAAGAGCGGAGATACGTACATCAAGGCTAAACTTTAGCAAGTTGTCGACGTCGGGGGTGCTTTGGTGGTACGCCGGGGCCTTTGGCTTTAGCAAATGCCGAAAGCGCCCTTGTCGAAAGTGGCTTTTGGGCCGCGGAAACACATAGGTCGCGCGAAACATTAGCGGAGACGACGACGGGGCGAGGGGTTTAAAGGCTTTAGCTAAGTGTAGCCACTCTTTTTTGTCCTGCGCGCTAGGGTCAAAGACCCGGTTGCGCGAAAACCTCGGCCGCTTTAAAGGGAGAGGCCTGCCAAGGACCTTAAACGTAATAGGCATCATGAGAATGATTGACTTTTAGCATCTACGTAATTTTAGGATGCTGCTGCGAGGTGATCTTTTGCGCATTCTCCCGCACGGTGGTCTTTCGCGAGATCTCCATCGTGCGCCGGCGCTGCGTCGGACGGCTCCGGCGCCAGAATAAACGTAACGCTGCTGTCTTCCGCGCCGAGTTGAAAATCAATTTGCATGGGCTGTCCCGTCCCCATGCCAATAATTGCGCGGCGGTGCTGGTCCATGGACTTAACGAAGCGGCTAATATAGTCCACGTTAAACACTTCGCGGTAAAGCGTCGCACCCTGCGCCATGCAGTCGTCGTCGTCGTCGTCGTCAACGTCGCATTCTTCTGCGTGCATGATTGTCGGCGAGCCTTGCTGCACGTCAAAGCGCCAGAGCCCTTTGGCCGCCGAGGCTTGGCAGTCAAGGGCGACGCGCAGGAGCGACGGCGAGACCTCCACGACAGTCACGGCTAAGGTCGACGCTTTAATCTGCGTCGTGGCGCGCATGATTTTCTTGAGCTTTTCGGTGTCGAAACTAATGGAAAGGCACGATTTTAAATCCACGATGAGGACGGGGCAAAAAGGGCCGACGTTCAACGTTTTAATGATGTAGCGGTCGCGGTCGTCGCCAAGACTTTCGACCATGACGTCGCAGGACCGCTCGCGCCGCGAGATGCTAATGTGGTCGTTCGCGGGAATGGTCTTCAGAAGCTCTTTGAAGACCTTAACTTTTAGCGCAAAATGCACGATCTCGTCGCCCTCAGGCGCATGCACGATGCGCTTGCCGCTCGTCTGGCTGCACTGCACGCGCTGCTTCACGCAGCACGTTTGCGTGCTGTCCATCTGGTCGATGCGCAGCTCGTAGAGCCCGTTGCTCTTGGGGTGCACAGAGAAAGTTGCTTCCTGAAGAAGAGAGAGAGAGAATTAGGGAAAAAAAGGGAGGGGAGGGAAGAAACTTAAGGTGTCTAAGGTCTCCTACCGTTAAAATGTGGCTTATGATGTCTACCGCCTGGCGCAGCGCCGCAGCGGCCGTAAAGGTAACATGAAAATCGTAGATTGCTGGCGTTTTCTTACGGTGCGGCTTCGTCGCGGCGTCATTGTCGTCAAGCGTGCGTTTAGGGTTCGTCATGTGAAGTGTTTCACTTTAGCAACTATCCTCTGAAAAGTTTAAAATACTTTAAAAACTCAAAGAGTAAACATGTGGAAATGGATACTGCGCGCGATTCTCGAAGCCGCATCTCTTATGGGCGAGTGGCTGCAGCGAAGTGCTGAAAGTGCGCTTAATTTTGATTATCATTACAATACCGAAACGGATTCTTCTGATGACGATGGCGACTCTAGCAGCAACAAAAACGGCGACAGCAACGACAACGAGGAAGAACAAAAAAAATGCGGCGGCGCGGAAGAAAAAAAAACGAGTGAAGCCGCAAATTCTGAAGCAACAACGGGTACGGCGGCAGGTACAGAAGACGCAAGCGGCGGCGTTGTCGTCGTCGCAAATCCGAACGAAGCGCCGACGGCGACAACGCCGCATCCGCAGGAAGGGTTCTTTCGCGCACTTGGGCTCTAGTTTAATTTCTCCAGCCCATTTACTTATAAAAAGCGCAATGTATAAAATATTTATTCACTCTTCTTCATCTTCATAAAACTCAATTTCTCCTGTTTCCTGATTAAATGTCCCAATCTCCTCACTCATATCGTCAACTGTTTCCACGAAGGGAGCTTTTGGCCCGATGATCTCGTAGAGCTCGTCATCGGCATAGCCATAGAACTTGTGGGTGTTTGTTTCGGGATTTCTTATGCGAATGTGTCCATTGAACATCGAATTCAACGAATGTTTAGTGCGATTGAACTTGATCTTGATGATGTCTGTGTGATCGTCTAGCGCTTTTACCACACGGTACTCGTCATCATGGAATGTGGTTGGCCTTCGTGCACGATTACTTTTACGTTGCTCCAAGATCCTTGCAGCACTAACAGGGTTAACGACTCTGACCGTCGATGCACTTGCCTTCGAAGCACTTTTTCCCGCTTGCTCGAAAGCGGCACTTAATGCGCGTCTACCCGTACTGTATTGCGCGCCTTTTGATTTGAAGCCTGCAAGCGACTTTCTCTTCGGCGACTTTTTCTTTGGTGACCGCTTCTTTTTTGCATCCGCTTTACGCTTTAGGCTTTCCGGCACTTGCAATAAACCATCTTTAATCCATTGCGCTACGGTGTAAAGCTTTTCGCCGTTCGTGAATTCGGAAATCGCATCCAAAGACACATAATCTGCGCCGTCGACCGGTTTTTCAAAGGGCTCCCACTCCCAATCCGGATCATTTTCCTGAAGGTAGGCCGTCGCGTATCGAACTGCGAGATTCCAGTTGTTTGGTTTGCGAACGGGGCTTCCATACATCTTCAACGGTTTCCCTCGGCCGCGCATCATTACCATCGGCCCTCCCGTGGTTTTCCGTCCGCGGACGACAAAGTCTTTATCGCCGCATTTCCGAAAATCGTACACGTCCTTATCGAGATCTTCGTCATGCAATTCTTTAGCGCAGTCGCTAGTGCCCTTTAGGCGCCACGGCGCGTCCATTTTCTTCTTCTCGTCGTACTTGTAGGGCATGCGCGGTTTTTTCTTCGCTTGCGGCGTTTTCGCGCCACCTTCTAGCATTTGCTGAAAGCGTTCATAAAAGGGATCCATTGCTGTGGTTGTTAGTAGTAGTATGGATTTTTTTTTTCTTCCGCAACGGGTGCGACGCCAAAGCAACCTCGCGCCACCACTGCTGCTGCGTATTTAAAAGAAAGAGAAATACCAAAAGAGCCCGCCGCATGCATTATAAAGTCGCAGAGGTTTCTTGCGAGACGCAAGCAACGCGCGGTCCCTTCAAAAAAGTGCGTTCTGCGGAAAAAAAGGAAAACCGCCAAAATAGATTAACAGAAGGAATAACGTGGACATCATGGACATTGAAATCGACTTAAGTCAAGCTGCCGCGTTTGATGACGTTTTAACGCCCCTTTTTGAACAAAGCATTCGCGAAGCCATCGCGAACTCGTTTAGTGTCAACGACAACGACGACGACGACGATGAAAACGACGATGAGAACGACGATGAGAACGACGATGAGAACGACGACGAGGGCGACGACGAGGACGACGACGAGGACGACGACGAAAACAATGACGGCGACGTTGGCACCTTTGGCCACCGCTTTAGCTTTTCGTCGCCGCTGTCGTTTATGTCAAACAGCACTGCCATTCCGAAACACGTCGACGAATTTTGCTGGGCAAATTTGCCGTACGAACGCAACTCCATTGTGAAGCGCAGCGGCGACGCGGTAACGTCAACGTGGTGCGGCGAAGTGCAGTACCGCAAAAAAAATGGCCAAATTGTCGTAAAATGGCCAGACCACGCCGTCGACGCGGAAACACCTGCACGCGTCGAAAAAATGCACGACCCTGACGACCTCGTGCTTGCGCCGCAGAACGCATTTCGCATGCTTGACGTCGTGCGCGTCATGCAGGGGCGCCGCGCGGGGGAGGTCGGCATCGTGCGTTCCTTTAAGAGCGACGACACTTTAATCATGCAGGTGGTCTTTGAAAACGGCAGCAGCGTTGACGTGCCGCGGTACAACTGCGTCGCGGTCGCCGCTGCCGACGACGAGGACGCGTACGTGACCATTGGGTTGTACCGCTTCCGCCGCGGCGACGCGGTGCAGATCAAGCGCGAAGTCGAAGAACCCCGCGGCGGCTGGCCGCGCGACATTCGACATGGAGATATTGGACGCATCGTCGGCGCAAAGTCAGCGCACTTTCTAGTTTCTTTTCCGAAAGCTGACTCCGTCAAAGTGCACCCCGAAGATCTCGAACGGTCGCTCGTCGGTCAGGCCCTAAAGGTCGGAAAGCACGTCGTGCGCAATCCCGGCACGCGGTTCTTCACGATGGGATGGCCGTCCGGCAACGACGGAACGCCGGTGCCGAGCGACACCGTTGGCACCGTCGTGGACTTGACCTACGACGGCCGAGTCCTTGTGCAGTTCAGCCCGTCGGTCCGAAAAGAGCAATGCATTTTTGCGCTGCGTGAAGTGCGCCTCGCCGCATTGCCAGCTGACGACACCGCGTTAACAGCCGCGTTGCCGCCGGCGGCAAATGCCGCCGCCGCCGCTGCTGCTTTGCGGGGCGCCGCCTTGCAGGCGCGCCCCTCGAAGTTGCAAGACGTAAGCGACATTCTGAAATGTCCCATCACGCAGGAACTTTTCGACAACCCGGTTCTCGCCAGCGACGGGGAAACGTACGAAAAAGCGGCGTTTGAAGAACTTTTGCGGCAAAATAAGGACCGCGCAGTAGTCACGTCGCCGTTGCTTAACATTCCTTTGCCGCACTTAGATATGGTGCGTAATCGTCTCGTGGAACGGCTTTGCGACCTGCAGCGCGAACGAGTCCTGGAAAGTCAACACAACCAGACAAGAGCGCTCCTTGAAGAAGGCGTGTCATCTAAAGCCCTGCGGTGCCCAGGAAGCTGCCCTCAAATGTCCATTCACATGGAGCCCGTTGATAGCAACGTAAGCTGCGACGTCTGCAGCCAGTCAATCTCGCTAGGGCAGGCGTACGTTGCCTGCCGGGCCTGCGACTATGACATTTGCGCGCCTTGTTCTACGCAAACCATTGATGCTTTTCGGCGAACATTAGAAGACGAAAATGATGCAGCAGCGGACTTTTAGAACGACGTTCTAATTTCCGCAAAGGTTGTCTGACCAATTGAAAGTCTCGTCGGCCGCTTTTTTAAAGTCTGCGAAGGTAACGTCTGAAAAAACCCTCACGGCGATACGTTTTTTGCCTTGCGTGACCTGTGCGGCTGCGTGGTGGTCTCCGTCGACCAGCAAGAACTTATTATCTTTTATCTTTACTACTTTAGGGGAGTTATTTGTGCAGGAGCTATCGTCGTACGTCTTTTCTGCATGATTTCCTACGTGAATAGCATTTACGTAGGCCTGTCGAGCGCGCAGGTCTGCTACGTTGATTGTCTCGCACGTGACATTAGCGCCTAACGTCTTTAAAAATTGATTATACTTAGGATGCGCGGCGTCTACTTGAGGCATATCTTTTCTTGGAAGACTAGATAGGTCTGCTGCGGGTGTAATAAACGCACTTGTTGGTACCGGAGCGCAAGCCATACAATGTTAATTTCTTGTATTTTTTTAATCTTAGAATACATATTTCTTCACCGTCATTAGGCCCTTAGAAAAGTCAAACAAAAAAATAAGAAAATTAAAAATGAAACGTCGGTTGGTGCGTTCCTGGACGCCCGAGCGACGATGTCTCTTTTTAAATGGGCGCGGTGGAGTCTGTCAAGTGTGTGGTGTTATCATACGCGTGTCGACAATTCACGGAAAGCAATACGGTCTTTTTGAAATTGACCACTTCATTCCTTTAGTCAGTATTGCAGTTGCTTTCTGTCGTCTTACTTTCTTCTCTTAAATTAATTCATATTTCTCTCTTCACGTTACGCAGCAATTTGGCGGCAAGGATACCATACACAATTTAGGTACGCTACTGCTACGTAAATTTCGCCTTTTTTTTCTAAAAATGTCCATTTTTTTTTTTTTCCGTTTTAGGGGCCCTTTGTGCCGAATGCCACCGACAAAAGTCGCAGCAAGAAGCCGTTCGCGCACAACCATTCTGTCCCGTTCATCAATGTAGTTTCACTCCAGAGGATAACACGCATTCCGCCAAGCAATGCTTGACATGGCCAGACGTCATAACATCTCTCGACATTTTTGCATATCAAGGATCCGCAGATTCCAATTCAGTAAGGGGCCAATGCCGATTTGATCTGAATAATCCGTGAAAAGGTCGCAGTTCATTTGGATCTATGCTTTGTCTGCGATACTCGATTTCCGACGTACATCCCAACATTGTCGCCGCGAGACCAAGAGGCAAATCCGAGTCGTCGCCCAGTTGACTCAATGTTGCCGCCTCTTCCAAATTCACTATTCCTTCCCTCCACAATGATTTTGCCCTTTCCGACAAGTCCGACGAGTGAATTCCCAATGCATTTTCGAACGCCGCAATTTGTGTCGCTGTCTGCATGGCCAATTCCGATGTCGCTAAATGCGGGTCACGAGCTACTAAAGACGACATTATCTCCTCCGCTGTCCTTGCCACTGTTGCATCCGTCGCCGCCGTTGCTGTCGTTGCCGCTGTCGTTGCCACTGGCGTCGTTGCCACTGGCGTCGTTGCCGCTGTCGTTGCCGCTGTCGCATCCGTCGCCGTCGTCGCTGTCGTTGCCGCTGTCGCATCCGTCGCCGCCGTCGCGGTCATTGCCGCTGTC